>Ga0233427_10000360_pt1 | contig 58902 bp, 72 predicted proteins | sample SI_118_April2016_5_FD_179885 | JGI IMG/M metagenome (GOLD analysis project Ga0233427, IMG submission 179885) | Seawater microbial communities from Saanich Inlet, British Columbia, Canada - SI_118_April2016_100_MG | ecosystem: Environmental > Aquatic > Marine > Inlet | place: Canada: British...
CTGTGCTACAGCTCCAATATGCCAAGTCCCTGAAGGGTATGGAGGTGGCGTATCAATTACAAAAACTTCTTTGCCCGAATTAGAATCAAATGCATATCGCTGCCCTTTAGAAAAATGTTCTTCCTGTATCTTTTTCTCTAAATCTACAGTCCAGCGTTTTTCTTTAATTTTGAATTCGGCCATGTTTTCTGCTATCTGTCCCTAGTATAGGTTTTTTTAATACTTGCGAAGCTATTTTAGTCAGCCGCTATCTGAGTAAAAATCAATGGAATATGCTAGAGATGTTGTGATTGTTGGAGGCGTTAGAACGGCTCAAGGAAAATTCAAGGGCGCACTCTTCGATACTCCTGCCGTAAATTTAGGAGCTCTAGCAATTAAAGCCACTTTAGAACAAACTAAAGTTGATCCCGAAATAATTGATGAAGTCATAATGGGTAACGTCCTTTCTGCTGGCCTAGGTCAGCACCCTGCACGCCAGGCCGCCTTGAAAGCAGGTATTCCTGAAAGAATCCCAGCCCTAACAATAAACAAAATGTGTGGCTCTAGTATGAAAGCAATAATGTTGGCTGCTTCTTCTATCCGTTCTGGAGAATCTGATGTTATGATGGTCGGAGGAATGGAATCTATGTCACAAGCTCCTTTTACGGTATCTAGAGCTAAAGATGGGAGAGTAAGCATGGAAGAACCAAAGGATAGTATGATGGTTGATGGCTTAATTGATCCGATTAACGGAATGGTAATGGCTCAAACTGGAAATCGTATTGCTGAGAAATTTAATATTACTAGAGATGAAGCTGATTTATTTGCTATTGAATCTCATATTCGCGCGCACAATGCTTACAAAAAAGGCGCATTTGAAAACTATCATGTCCCTGTTGAATACGATGGCGGCATATTGAAGAAAGATGAAGGCATTCGGCCAAATTCAAGTTTAGAAACTTTAGGGAAATTGAAGCCAGTTTTTGATGAAAATGGAGTTGTAACTGCTGGAAATGCAAGTCAAATCTCAGACGGAGCTGCAGCTTGTTTAGTAATGTCACGCGAAAAGGCCAATGAATTAGATTTAGAATGTTTAGCTACAATTACCAACTATTGTGCAGTAGGTGTGCCTTCAGAAGATGTTATGTCTGCGCCAATACCAGCTGTTCATAAATTATGGAAAATGCAAGGTAGAAATGGTCAACAAGATTATGATCTTTACGAACATAACGAAGCTTTTGCATCTGCTTGCTTAGGGGTAATGCAAGGATTGGGATTAAAACATGAAAAATTAAATGTTCATGGTGGGGCTGTTGCCATGGGTCACCCACTTGGCGCTTCTGGTTGTAGAATTGTACTAGCTTTAATTCATGCATTGAGAGCTCGAAGAGGAAAACGTGGATTTGCTACTGCCTGTTTAGGCGGAGGAATGGCTACTGCAATTGAAATTGAAACATGAATACTAACCTAAATGGTAAAATCGTCTTGGTAACGGGAGGTGCTGGGAATATTGGAGCCGTGATTTCGAAATCTTTTGCCAAGCAAGGTGCAAAAGTTATTATTCATTACAATAAGTCAAAAGAGAATGCCGAAAAAATTGCAACTGATATTAAAGGAACGGCAATGGGTGCAGACTTAACGAATTCTACTGAATCTAAGGAACTTTTTAGTAAAATAATTAAAAAAGAAGGGAGAATCGATGTTTGCATATCAAATGCAGGAAATTATCCAAAAGAATTTGCTCCAATATGGGAAATTGAAGAAGAACGATGGAATCATACAATCTCTACAAATTTGTCTCTAACTTACAATACTGCGCGTGAATTTCTAAAGCATGCTTCTGAAACAAAGAAAGGTGCCCTGATTCTTATTGGATCTACTGCAGGAATATATGGTGAGGCTGGGCATGCAGATTATGCTGCTGCAAAAGGTGCAATCACCTCAGGATTATTAAAAACACTAAAAAATGATGCTGCACAAATTGGAAACGAAGTGAGAGTTAATGCAGTAGCACCAGGATGGACAGTTAGTGAAAAAAGGTTAGAAAAGGGGTTAGATCAAAAACGTGTAGACCGAATTATTTCAACCATGTCACTAAAAAAATTAGCAACTCCAGAAGATGTTGCGAACTCTATCATAATATTAGCTTCCGATTCGCTTTCAGGTCATACTACTGGACAAGTAGTGGAAATTGCAGGAGGGATGGAAGGACGTCTGATAACTGGGACCAGGTAGGGTTTAGGAACCTACTGATTGGAAGTATTGCTCTATCATTAATCATTTCTTGGATTATAACTTTTATTTATGATATCAACTTTAATTTTGTTGTATTTGTTGTAGTTCAGCTTTTTGTTATTATTGCTACCACAATGATATGGCCTGCTCTTAATTCAAAATAAATTTTTGAAGTAAGTATAAATATGACATTAAGAACGTATAACTGTGGATGAAATTGTAAAAAAAGTCAGAAGATACGATATTGATTGGCTTAGAGTTATCTTATTTGGATTATTAATTCCATTTCATGTTGCTATTGGCGTTTACTGGAATCTTTACGGAGAAAATATTAATCCTGATTTAGATAGTTTAAATGAAGATGAAAGATGGGAGATTGCTGAAGACGGAAATGACTATACTACAGATTCTGTAAGTTTACCTAGTATGTTTCTACACTGGATGCACCAATGGAGGCTTGCTGGATTGTTTATGATTTCAGGCATGGGAACGGCATTCGCATTTCGCAAAAGACCGTGGAAAACATTTCTGATGGAAAGAGTAAAACGACTTCTTGTTCCTATGTTTTTTGGAGCTTGGACAATGGGGTTTATCGGATCAGTTCTTACTGAAAATGAAAATTTGACTATGTGGGACTTTGTAATTGGAATAATATGGAGAAGCTTAAATTTTTGGGTGCCCTTTATTGGAAAACTTATAGCTCTTGGCCATCTGTGGTTTCTATGGAATCTATTCCAATACTCTCTCTTTCTAATTCCTATTTTTAGTATTGTAAGAAATAATCCTGATGGGAAAATGATTAGATTTATCAGGTCATTTTTTACTATGCCTAAAGGGATTGGAATATTCTTCTTACTTCCACTTATTTTAGTCCTTATTGAAATTATATTCAAACCATGGGTTCAAGGATATATTGGAGTGGGATATGAGTGGTTCTGGTTTTTTGGTTTCTTTGCCTTTGGATATATGTGTATTATTGCCAAAGACAATTATTACAAATTTATAGAATCTCAACGTGTTGTGATTACTGTACTTACTGCAATATGGACTATTGCTTTCGTCTGGATTAGATTGGAACAGCACAAGTCAGGAATTCCATACATAGATGGAGGTTGGCTCGAAAATAAGATAATTCATAATAAAATGACTGTTTTTGCCTGTGTAATTCACAGTTTCCATGCTTGGTTTTGGTGTCTAACTATCTTTTCTTGGGGTGCATACTTATTGAACAAGCCTAGTGAAAATTTAGCATATATGAATCAAGGTGTTTATCCCTTCTATATAGTTCATATGCCGCTTACTTTTGCAGGGCTAATATTTGCTGGCAATTTAGGCCTTAATGGTATTTCAGCAGTTATCTTAGCCACTATATTTGTAGGATTAACTTGTTGGATTTTCTTTGAATGTGTAAAACGAACTAAGATTACACGTTTTCTATTTGGAATAAAAGAAATGCCATCTCAAATAAAAAAAGGGCTTGAAAACGAACCTATTCTCGACGAAAGATAATGCCAGTCCTTATATAGAGTCTGTTTGTGCGAGCGACCCTACATTCACGCAACCAGACGCTTTGGGTAATTATCCCAACACCTCTCGAGACACTTGTTCTCGTCGAGAAACGGCGTCACGGTACGATGTGTAATATGTGGGAAATTACGCCTGATTTCGTTCCCGTTAGCAACGGTTAGCGCAATATGGAGAGTAAACAAAAATGCCAAAACACAACAAACCAAACCGCGGATCTATGGCCTTCAGCCCTCGCAAGAGAGCACGCTCTGAAACGCCACATATCTCTAGTTGGGCTGCTGTCGATGGTGATGACCCTAAAATTCTTGGATTTGCAGGATATAAAGTAGGCATGAGCCATATTATGGCTATAGACTACAGAAAGAAATCAGTTACTGCTGGACAAGAAATTAGAATGCCTGTAACTGTTGTAGAATTGCCTGCAATGAAAGTCATTGGAGCCAGAGGGTACATTCAAGACACATATGGTTTAAGAACACTTACTGAAGCATGGGATCCAAAACTAGATGCAGATTTAGAACGGAAATTACCATTACCTAAAGATCAGAATAACAACGCTTCTTGGAAAAGTATGAAAGAAAATGATTTGGAAGAAATTCGTTTATTAGTTCGAACTCAACCTAAATTAGTTACCGGTATACCGAAGAAAAGACCTGAAGTTATGGAAATGGCTGTCGGTGGAGGTTCGAATGAAGCTCAAATTGATTTTGCTAAAGGGATGTTAGGAAAAGAATTCACAATGAATGATTTTGCTGCAGATGGTGAAATGTTAGACGCTATAGCAGTCACTACCGGATATGGATTTCAAGGGCATGTAAAGAGATGGGGAGTAAAATTACTAACTCATAAAAACTCAAAACACCGTAGAATGATTGGGAACTTAGGTCCTTTCAGTCCCGGATATGTAGTTTCTACAGTTCCACAAGCTGGACAAACTGGTTACCATCAAAGAACTGAATACAATAAAAGATTATTAAAAATAGGAGATAACCCGGATGAAATTAATCCTAAAGGTGGTTTCCTAAATTATGGACTTATCCGCGGAACTTATGCATTATTGCATGGTTCATTACCAGGTCCAACCAAACGTCTAATTAGATTTAGAAAAGCAGTCCGATTTCATGGTTCTGCCGCTAATGCGGTCATTGCACCTAAAATAACAATGGTCTCACAAGAGAGCCAGCAGGGTGTCTAGAATGAAAGTTCCAATTTATTCAATGAAAGGTAAAGCTTCGAAAAGCTCGGCAACTTTGCCTGCAGCTTTTGAAGAACCTGTAAGATTAGATTTAATACGTAGAGCAGTTCGCTCTGCTAGAGCAAATCGCAGACAAGCATATGGTGCTGCAAATAGAGCTGGTTACCGTCATTCTGTATCATGGCCTGGTAAAGGCCGAGGTATGGCACGTACTCCTCGTAAAAACGGAGGCGGTGGAAGAGCTGCTGAAGCCCCAAATACTATTGGTGGAAGAAGAGCCCACCCTCCTAAAGCTGAAAAAGAATGGGATATCAAAATAAATTCCAAGGAAAGGAAAAAGGCTTTCCGTTCTGCATTAGCTGCAACGACCCAAGAATATTATGTAAGTGCAAGAGGGCACGTTATACCTGAAAAGGTAACATTACCTTATGTCGTAGACAATAAAATTGAAAACATTTCTAGTGAACATGAAGGTGAATCAATAACTAAGAGAGCTTTGTCTCTATTAGATGGACTTGGATTAAGTGAGGATATTGATAGATCAACAGATGGAAAAGGCGTCAGGCCTGGAAAAGGAAAGAGAAGAGGTCGGAAATATAGAACTCCAAAATCAATACTTATTGTACTTTCTAAAAGCAATGGATCTGGAAATGCTTTCCGTAACTTATCTGGAGTAGATGTTACCACTTCTAAAGACCTTAACACTGAATTATTAGCTCCTGGAGGAGATCCAGGAAGATTAGTTGTATTCAGTAAAGCTGCAGTTTCTGAATTGGAGAAAAGATTATGAGTGAACACAAAATAATCCTAAGTCCACGTTCTAAAGAAAGAGCACTTTACATGCTTGAACAGAATAAATTAGAATTCTATGTTGCTCGAACGGCTTCGAAACATGATATTAAAGGAGCTGTCAAAGCTCTTTTCAAAGTTGAAGTGAGCAAAGTTAATACGAGAATTACCAAAGAAGGTAAACTAGCAATAGTCAAATTGGCAGAAGGAAGTTCCGCTGAAGACTTGAGTAATAGATTAGGAATATTGTGATAATATGGGCAAGCGAATAATACCTAGAAGACGCGGACGAGGACATCGTTTCAAAGCCGCAGACAACCGTTTCAAGGGTGAAGCAAGACATCCGAGATCTAAATCATCAAGTGGCAAAGTACTCGAACTTATGCATGATCCTGGCAGGACTGCTCCTGTTGCTAAAGTAGAAGATAAAGATGGAACATATACCATGATTGCACATAATGGAATGCATGTTGGTCAAGACATTGCAACAGGACATGGTGCTGAAATTGATGTTGGAAATACCTCTTATGTAGGTTCAATACCAGAAGGAACTAAAGTTTACAATATAGAAATGAAACCAGGAGATGGCGGGAAATTAGCCCGAGCTGCTGGCGGCGCTGCAACAGTTATTTCACATGGTAACCAAACTACGATTAGATTACCGTCTAAGGCCCAAAAGAAGCTAGACAACATGTGTCGTGCAACTATAGGAGAAGTAGCAGGTTCTGGAAGAGGCGAAAAACCTATTGCAAAAGCTGGAAAGAATTTTTATCGTAACCGAGCTAGGCCAAAGATTTGGCCAAAGGTCAGAGGAGTTGCAATGAATGCAGTCGATCACCCTCACGGAAGTGGACGAAAGCAAACAGTTGGTGTTCAGTCTACTGTTTCAAGAAATGCACCACCAGGCCGTAAAGTTGGACACATTGCTGCTAAGAGAACTGGAGGCAAACGCTAATGGCACGAAGAACTAAGGGGCTTGCAACGCCTAAGGCTGCAAGAAGGAGAGAAAGAAAAAGGAAAGCAGGTATTCAAGTACGCAGTAAGAAAGAATTTACTTACCGTGGATTGACTATTGAAAAACTAAAAGAACTCTCTTTTGAAGATTTTATGACTATGGTTCCTTCAAGACAAAGAAGAACTTTTAGACGTGGCCTAAGTCAACAACAAGCCAAATTAATTACTGATTCTAATAATAAACCGGAGAAAGTTCTCCGAACTCACCGTCGTGAAATGATAATTGTTCCTCAATTTGTTGGAAGAACTTTTGCCGTACACAATGGAAGAGAATTTGTGAGCATAGAAATTATGCCCGAAATGATTGGATTGTACTTTGGAGAATTAGCTCCTACAAGAACATCCCCTACACATACAGGACCTGGAGTCGGTGCTACCAAGTCGTCTAAATTTATGCCGTTGAAGTGATGTTATGAAAGGTTTCTCGTTCCCATATAATCCTGAAATTCACGCTGCGGCCCGCGGTGTTGGAGTAAATATCTCGCCAAAAGCAGCTAGAGAAGTGTGCCATGCTCTGAAAGGTATGGAGCTTGAAAAAGCTAAGAGTTATTTGGAAAGAGTAATCGACTTAGATCAAGCAGTTCCATTCAAACGACATGATGGTAAAGTGGGTCACAGAAAAGGTAAGGGAATATCTTCAGGAAGATATCCTGTAAAAACTGCAGCAGCTATACTCAAAATAATTGAATCAGCAGGGAATAATGGAGAAGCAATCCATATTGACATTGAAAATTGGAGAATTGTTCATATTGCAACATCTCGTGGAGTCTCCTTCGAAGGTAGATTTCCAAGAGCTAGAGGTAGAGCAACTCCAAAAATGCGTGAAAGCGCTAACATTGAAGTAGTATTGGAGGAAATTAAATGACCATAGTCAAAGAAATGCTCAAAGAACGTGTACGTCGAGTACAAGTTCATGATCATGTACAAAAGAGAACAACTAGAGCTGGTTTCGGTGGGCTTTCAATACAACGAACACCATTAGGTACGCATGTTAGAATTGCTGCTGAAAGACCAGGTTTGGTAATTGGAAGAAAAGGTAGCGATATTCAAAAATTAACTGAGGAATTGGAGAGAAAATTCGGATATGAAAATTTGCAAGTTGAAGCTGGTGAAGTAACTCGCTTCGCTTTAAATCCACTAATTATGGCTGCAAAAGTAGCAAATGCATTGGAAAGAGGTTGGAATTACAGAAGAGCTGGAAATTCTATGTTACAAAGAATAATGGATGCCGGAGCTCGAGGGTGTCAAATTACTATTGCTGGGAAATTGACAGGTCTTAGACACAGAACTGAAAAGTTCTTATCTGGACACATCAAATTCTGCGGAGAACCTGCACTGGAATTAATGGATGTAGGTATTGCTCAGGCTAAACTCAAACCTGGAACTATTGGAGTGAAAGTAGCAATAATGAAACCTGATGCAGTCTTACCTGCCGAAATTACTATCGTTAAGCCAGTTGTTGAAACTCCAGAAACCGAAGCTAAAGATGAAAGTACTGAAGATAATAAAGTAGAAGAAACTACTGAAACTCCGGAAGTTAAAGATAAGAAACCGGAAAGTAAGGATGTAAAAAAAGAAGTATCTGAGAAAAAGGAGAAAACTAAGAAATGAGTCTTAAGAAACCTGAAGAACTCAGAGAAATGCAACCTGAAGAACGTGAAGTTCGATTGAAAGAGCTTCGCTCCGAATTAATGAATGAAAGAGGTGTTGCTTCTATGGGTGGACAGCCTACTTCTCCAGGTAGAATGAGAGCTTTAAAAAAACAGATTGCAAGATTAACGACCATTATGAGAGAAATAGAATTGGAGAGTGAAATTTAATGGTAGATATTGATCCTTTGACTGGCCTTCCAAAAGAATTACTTGCTATGGAAGAAATTGTCAGAGAACAACAATCCATTAAAGTCCATATCGAAAAACGTAGGTATGGAAAATTAGTTACATTAATTAATGGTGTGGGAAAAGGTGTAGATATTAGTGATCTTGCCAAACAATTGAAAACAAAATGTGCGACTGGTGGAACTGCAAAAGGTGGAGTAATTGAGCTTCAAGGTAACCACACGAAAAAAGTTGGCGAAGTTCTAGCAGACATGGGTTTCCCAGTGGAGGTTCAATAATGGATGGAAGAGTAGAATTTATTGGTGAAAATGTAACCGTTTCAGAACATACTGATCCTAGCTTACGCGGAGTCTCTGGAATAATTGTCGGAGAAAGTCGTGAAACTATTACTATTGAAAATAGCGGAATACAAAAAATGATTAGCAAACGTCCTGGAAAATTTATGTTTGAAAATGGTGAACTTGTGGGCAATAAAATTGCATACAGGTCCCAAGACCGAATTAAGAAGGTGAAAGCATGAGCGAAAATAAACCAAGAGATATAGGTATTGATGTTGAAACGCCTGCAAACCCATGGGATGGAGATCCTAATGATCCCTTCTTTGGAAGTTTATCTGTTCGTGGACAAATACTCCGTGGTAAAGTTGTAAAAGCAAAAGCGCAGAAGACCGTTGTTGTTCAAATTAATAAAATGAAATATGATTCTAAATATGAGAGATATGCACGTAGTTCTTCTAAGATAAGTGCTCATAGTCCAGCCAGTGTTGGAGCCTCTGAAGGTGATAATGTGACACTTATGGAATGTAGACCATTATCTAAAACAAAATCTTTTGTAGTTATTGAAAGGAGAGATGGATGAGAGCTATTGCAGGACGTCAAATGAGAGGTCTACCTCAAGGAGCTAGACTAAACTGTGTTGACAATAGTGGTGCAAAGCTAATTGAAATTGTTACTGTTTTAAATTATAAAGGAGTTCACCGTAGATCTCCTTCCGCAGGAGTAGGTGATATGATCGTAGCTTCTGTAAAGAAAGGCAATCCAGAAATGCGAAGACAATTGGTCCGAGCTGTTGTTGTGAGGTGCCGTAGAGCATTCCGCAGAGCAGATGGAACCATGGTCCAGTTCGAAGATAATGCTGCTGTATTAACTAATGAACAAGGAGAAACAAAAGGATCTTCGATTAAAGGTCCTGTCTCTAGAGAGGCTGCTGAAAGATGGCCGCGTATCGCCGCTGCAGCGACTACAATAGTATGAGTATAATATGAGTTCAATTCAACCACGAAAACAGAGACTTGCCCGATATACGGCACCATACCACCGTAGACATCGTGAAATGTCTGCTCCGGTAGACAAAAGTCTCCGTGAAAAACAATTAGCTCGCGGATTTAGGTATCCAAGATCTATGCCAGTCCGAAAAGGCGATCGTGTTCTAATCGTTAGAGGTGAAGGAAAGTCTAAATCTGCAACTAAGGTTGCCAAGGTAGACCGAAAGGCTCGTAAAATATATGTGGAAGGATTTACTTATTTTAAATCCGATGGAACTGAACTTCAACGACCTATTGACCCTTCTAACTTAGTAATAATTAATCCTGACTGGTCTGATATTTATAGAAGAAAATTATTAACTCGTGTTAACGAATCAATTGAATGGACTGATTCTGCTATCTCTGACTTAGAGGCTGCTGAAGATGAGCATGAAGAAGAAACTGTTGGACCAATTGTAGAAGAAACAACCGAAGAAGCTAATGAAGAAGTCAAAGAAGCTGAGGAAGAACATAAAGAAGAAGAACCCGTTGAAGAAATTAATTATGATAATATGAAAGTTTCTGATTTGAAAGAGGCCCTTAAAGAAAAAGGTCTTCCGGTTGGCGGAAAGAAATCTGAACTTATTGATAGACTAAAAGGAGAATCAAAATGAGTAGTGACCATCTAAAGAGGCTTGTCGCACCCCGTTCTTGGAGTATTGCCAGAAAGCAAAATGTTTGGACTACCAGACCAATGCCAGGTAAGCACTCACTAGAAGGTGCAATCCCTATTTCAACAATTTTAAGAGATTACTTGAATGTTTGTGATACAAATCGAGAAGCTAAATATATTCTAAACAGCGGAGCTGTTTTAGTCGACCAAAGAGTAGTTCGTAAACCAAAATATCCAGTTGGGTTAATGGATGTTATATCTTTACCAGCTATGAAAAGACACTATCGAACCATGATAGACGACCACGGTAGACTACAATTTGTAGAGATTAAAGCCGCTGAATCGCAATGGAAATTATTGCGTGTCGAAAATAAAACGGTTGTAAAGGGTGGAAAGGTTCAACTTAATTTACACGATGGAACAAATATGATATCTGATAAGAAAGTAAAAACAGGAGATGTCCTTCAAGTTTCATTACCAGATTTGAAAATAAAAAAGGTCTTAGAATTTAAAGAAGGTTCTCAAGCCTTTATCATGGGTGGAGCTCATGTTGGATCTCTATCTGAAATTAAAGGTATCGAAATAACACGTAGTACAAAACCAAACTTGGTAATGTATGATGGGTTCCAAACTATCAAATCTTATTCTTTTGTTGTTGGCGATAAAAAATCACTGGTTAACCTTCCGGAGGCTAAACTGTGAATCCAATGAAAGAGTTGAGAATTGCAAAAGTGGTTCTAAACATTGGAGTTGGTGAAGCTGGACAACGGCTTGCAAAAGCAGAAAGCGTTCTTGAGAAATTAAGTGGATGTAAACCTACCCGTACCCTTTCTAAATCTACAAATCGAGATCTTGGAATTCGATTAGGAATGCCTATTGGATGTAAAGTAACTTTGAGAGGTGAACATGCCTTGAAATTTATTAAAAAATCCTTATGGGTTCGTGAAAATAAATTACCAAATTATTGCTTTTCTAAAACGGGTGGCTTAAGTTTTGGAATACCAGACTATACTGGATATGAGAATGAAAGTTATGACCCCGATATTGGGATTTTTGGACTTGACATTGCAATTGCTTTTGAAAGACCTGGATTTAGGGTGTCTCGAAGAAAAATTAGGAGTAAAAGAGTTGGCAAAAACCACAGAATTAACGCGGAAGAATGCCAAGAATACATGCAAAAGAAATTCGCTTTGGAGGTTTTTAAAGTATGAACATAGAAAAAGTTAAAATCAAAGAGCGCGAAGTTTACCGTGGCAGAATAGTTGGCTGCGTATTGTGTGATAGAAAACGCGGACTAGTACGCCGTTACGGACTGAACTTGTGTAGACAATGTTTCAGGGACAAAGCTCCAGAGCTAGGGTTCAAAAAATACGATTGAGGTAAAAAAATATGAAACACGATCCACTATCAGATGCCCTTGTTCTTATCAAGAACGCAGACCACGTTGGAAAAGAGTCTGCAATAGTTCCAGCATCACGCTTAATCGGCGATGTACTGAAATTGTTAACTGAAAAAGGTTATTTGAATAATTATGAATTTAGAGATGACGGAAGGGGAGGAGAATTCGATATTTCTCTCAATGGCCGGATTAACGGCTGTGGAGCTATCAAGCCTCGCTTTTCTATTAAATTGAAAGATATGGACAGGCATGAAGCTCGCTATCTGCCTGCAAAAGATTTTGGACTTTTAATTCTAACAACACCTTATGGTGTAATGAACAATAATCAAGCCAAAGAGGCTTCAACTGGAGGAAAGCTGTTAGCTTACGTTTATTAAATGCTCATTAAAGAAATGGTCCACGTTTTAGCATTGCCTGAAGGCGTTTCAGTAGATAGTAGTAGTTCAGACATAAAAGTCACAGGCCCTAGAGGAGATTTGACTCGGAAGTTTAAGCACGCATCTATGAAATTTGAACAAGGCGAAAATCAATTGAAAATTATTGGAAATAAACTCAGAAAGAAAGAAAAAGCCCTGATAGGTACATGGAAGGCACATCTTTCCAATATGATTAAAGGAGTAAATCAAGGGTTTAAGTATGAGATGAAAATTATTTTTGCTCACTTTCCTATGAAAGTTGTTGTGAAAGGAAATATTGTAGCTATAGACAATTTCTTGGGAGAAAAAGACACTCGAAATTCAGCAATTGTTGGAGCTGCTAAGGTTAAAGTAAAAGGCGATATTGTTACAATTGAAGGTAACAATGTAGAAGAAGTTGGCCAAACTGCAGGTAATTTGGAAAAAGCTACCGTTGTAAAAGGAAGAGATATTCGTGTTTTCCAAGATGGAATCTATACTATTTCTAAAGGAGTTGCTCAATGAGTGATGAAGAATATAAACCAAGACAAAAGCCCGTTTTAGATCCTGAAACAAAAGTTGCATTATCAAAGCGTAACCGGATGTCCAATCGACGTCCTGCCTTTAAACGTCAGAATTGGTTTAGATACAAGCGACTTGGAGACAAATGGAGACGTCCGCGAGGGATACACTCCAAAATGCGTCGCCATTTCAAATATAGAATTACTGTTGTTCAACCTGGATTTAGAGGACCTGCAAGTGTTAGAGGATTACATCCTTCTGGATTTGAAGAAGTTATGATTCATAATCCGAAAGAAGTTGATAATGTAGATCCTAAAACTCAAGCAATCCGTATCTCAAGTAAAGTTGGAGATAAGAAAAGAGAAATTATTGTTAAGAAAGCTGATGAATTGAAAATACGTATTTTCAATAGGAGAGATTTATGAATTTATCCTATCAGAAACGCGTTGGAGCTGCTTTATTGAAATGTGGAGTACATCGAGTATGGGTTGATGATCGGCCTGAGGTTCAGGAACGAATCTCTGAAGCTGTAACTCGTGATGATGTAAGGCTGCTTATTGTTCAAAAATTTATTCGTAAACATCAGAAAAAAGGTATTTCTAGAGGTAGAGCAAAAGTTATGGCAATTCAACGAACTAAAGGAAGGCGTCGAGGTCATGGTTCAAGAAAAGGTGCTGGTGGAGCTCGTACACCAAAGAAAGAAGCTTGGATGAATCGCGTACGTGCATTAAGAAAAGAATTAGCGACATTGAGAGCTGGTGGAGCTATCGATCCTTCACAATATAGGCTCTATTACCGCCGTGTAAAAGGTGGTGTTTACAATTCAAGAAATCATTTGAGATATAATATGGAAATTGATGGAATTAAGCTAGGAGGCTCGAAATAATGCCAAGAGGAATGCACTTTTCTAGAAGAAATAAAGGTATTACTAATTATCGAAAGAGATTGGCTTTACTAAAGTCTGGAATTCCTAGGGCCGTTGTTCGATTTAGTAATGCTAAGGTTTCTGTTCAAATTATTGAATTTAAAAATGAAGGCGATAACGTTCTAGTATCTGCGAATTCTGCTGATGTTGCAGGTATGGGATGGAAAGGATCTAAAACTAATGTTCCTGCTTCTTATTTATCTGGCATGTTGGCAGCCAAAAGAGCACTAAAGGCCGGAATTGATTCTGCTGTTCTCGATATTGGAAGAATTACTCCAACTCCGGGAGGAAGGGCATTTGCAACTCTAAAGGGACTTGTAGATGGTGGTTTGAAGATACCTCATTCAGATAATTTATTCCCAAGTGATGAACGAATTAATGGTAAACACATTTCTGACAAAACAACTACTAATTTTGAAAAAGTATCCAAGAAAATTGGAGGAAGTAAATAATGGCTGAAGAAGCATCTAAACCTAAACAATCGAATTATAAGGGTAACAAACCTTACCAAGGTGGAAAACCCCCTCAAAAGGGTGGAAAACCTCAACAAGGTGGAAGGCCACAACGAGGACCTCCTCTTTCCCCAGCTCAACAGCGCCGACGTGCTGCTGAAGAACGGATTTCTAAGTGGACTGCTAAGACAGAATTAGGAAGAATGGTTGTTTCAGGTGAAATTACTACGATTCAGGATGCATTGGCTACTGGATTACCTTTACGTGAACCTCCAATTATTGATTTATTAGTTCCTGATTTATTAGAAGAAGTTATCGATATTCATATGGTTCAAAGGATGTCTGATTCAGGAAGAAGAGTTCGATTTGCAGTCACGACTATTGTTGGTAATGGAAACGGTATTGTCGGATTAGGGCGCGTATCAGGCAAACTAGTAAGGCCTACAATTACAAAAGCTTTGGATCGGGCAAAAATGAATATTATTGAAATTAGAAGAGGGAGTGGTTCTTGGGAATGTTCAACTGCAGTTCCAAATTCTTTGCCATTTGAAGTGTCTGGGCGAACTGGATCAACTCGTATAACAATTAAGCCTGCTCCACCTGGTGTCGGTCTTGTTACAAATCAAGTTGGGAAAATAATGCTAAAATTAGCTGGTGTTGAAGATGCATGGTCATTTACCAAAGGACAAACGCAAACCATCTATAATTTTGCAAATGCAATGTTTAATGCACTTGAAAAAACAACAACAACTAAATTGTTACCTGGTCAAGATGACTTTCATAATATGGTAAAAGGAGTCAAACAAGAATGAGCTGGGCAATTATTAGAGTGAGAGGTTCTGTAAATGTTAAACCTAAAATTAAAAAAACTATGAGTATTATGCGTTTGAATCGTGTAAACCATTGTGTTATTGTTCCTGAAAATGAAGTTTACAAAGGTATGTTGAATATTATCAAAGATTATGTAACTTGGGGAGAAGTTGATGCAGACACTACTCAATTGATGCTCGAAAGTTCAGGTAAAACTAGCGGAAATAATAGTTTTACTAAAGAAGAATTGAAAGAATCTTCTTTCAAAACAATTAAGGCTTTATCAAAGGCACTTACCGAGGGAAAAACCGTAATGAGGGATGTTCCTGCATTGAAACCTCTCTTTAGATTACATCCTCCTCGTAAAGGATATGAAGGTATAAAACGCAGTTTTAAGGAAGGGGGAGCTCTCGGCTACCGTGGTGAAAAAATTAATTTATTGATTAGGAGAATGCAATATGCCAAGGCGTAAAAGTTTGAAAACTGGAAGTCGCACACGCGGTAGAGGACATAAGAAAGGTCGTGGTGCTGGACTCAGGGGCGGACGAGGTAATGCAGGATGTCATAAAACCAAACGCATAATGTATGAGCGTGTTGGACGTGTATGGGGTGCCCATGGTTTCAAAAGACCACAATCTGTAGTTCATGCAAATAATTCAATTAACCTGAACACGATTGAGGAAATGTGTGATACGTGGCTCGCTGATGGTGTTGCAACAAAAAAAGGAAAGGTTATATCTCTTAATTTACAAAGTATGGGGTATGACAAATTACTCAGTACTGGTTCTACCAAACAATCATATAAACTTACGGTTAATGCAGCATCTGCAAAAGCCGTAGAAAAAATTGAAACAGCTGGTGGAGAAATTCTGAATGGCTGAAAACGATATCCCTAGAAACCCAAGACAAGCACTCGGTCCTTGTCTTTTTATGATTCTTCTTTATGTACTTTGGTATAATTGGAAAAGTCCTGAAACAGTAGCTAGTACATTAATGGGTGCTGGTTTTATAGTTCTAACATGGCTAGTTTACATGGGTTCTTCTTACTCTGGAGAAGGGTCAAAATTACATGGACTTAAACCAATAATCGGTAGAATGCCGACTATCAAAAAACCTGACGGACATGTTCATTTTAGAACTAAAATGACATGGACTTTGACTATTCTTATTGTTTATTTTGCAATGACAAATGTAGCAATATATGGTCTTGGAGGTGAGACTATTGATCTTTTCAGTCAATATCGAGCAATTCTAGCAGGAGCTAGTGGTAGTTTGATGCACTTAGGTATTGGCCCTATTGTTACTGGCAGCATTATCATGCAACTTTTCACAGGTGCAAAAATTATAAACTTAAATTTACAAAATCCAAAGGATAAAGAAATATACCAGGGAACACAAAAAGTTCTAGTTATCGTAATGATTATTGTAGAATCTGTTCCTCAAGTGTTCGGTTTTCTTGAACCTAGCGCAGCAATCGTTAGTGACGTGGGACTAACTTGGGCTCGAATGACTATTATTACTCAATTAGCAATAGGATCCTACTTAGTTTTCCTAATGGATGAAAGTGTATCCAAATGGGGAATTGGATCTGGTATTTCATTATTCATTGCAGCTGGTGTTTCACAAGCTATTTTCACTGGAACTTTGAATTGGGAACCTGCACCTGGAAGTCAAACTGAAACTCCGTCTGGGACTTTCCCAATGATTTTATGGTATCTTAAAAATTCATCGACTTCTGATTTGAGTAATGGAGGATATGAAGCAATGTTATTGGCACCTCCAAATCCTCTTGTTGCATTACTCGGTACTTTAGTTGTTTTCTTTATTGTTGTTTATGTTGAATCTTCACGAATTGAATTACCTTTAGCTCATGGAAAAGTAAGAGGAGCTAGAGGAAGATATCCCATCCGTTTGATTTACGCTAGTAATATTCCTGTTATTCTAATGGCAGCTCTATTGGCAAATGTCAACATGTTTGCTCTTCTATTTTGGTCTCATCCAACAATGTCTACATGGCCTATTTTTGGCCATAATTGGAGACTCGGAGCTTTTGATACTACTGATGGGAGCAATCCTGTACCCACTATGGGTTTAGCGTACTATGTTAACCGTTTAGCCGGTCTGCAAGATTGGTTTCTTCCTCTTGTAAGTCCTGAAAAATATGGACAGTATCTAGGAGGTCATGAACCTTGGCAACTTGTAGCCCACATCATAGTTTATATGGGAATTATGGTTTTAGGATCAATTGTATTTGCTAAATTCTGGATTGAAACTACAAACATGGGGCCTGCTGATGTTGCTAAACAGATACAGGGGTCAGGAATGCAAATACCTGGGTTCCGTAGAGATCCGCGTATTGTAGAAAAAGTTTTAGAACGTTATATCCCTACTGTAACTGTTTTCAGTGGGGCAATGGTAGGGTTCTTGGCTGCAGGTGCGGATATGATTGGAACTGTTGGACAGTCTTCAGGTACTGGAGTACTACTTACTGTTGGAATTATGATTAGAATGTATGAACAAATTGGAAAAGAACAGATGATGGAAATGCATCCAGTTCTTCGAAGCTTCTTTGGCGAGGAGTAATGCCAATATTCGGCAATTCTAAAATTGGTAGTTCTTGTTTCATTGATGCTGAGGCATTAATTGGTTACCCACATAATGCTGAAATAGAGTTATTAAAATCAAATCCTGAAAAAATTAATGGATGTGAAATTGGAAATAATTCCAAGATAAGGCCTGGTGCAATTTACTCTACTGCAAAAGTAGGAAAAAACACTAGAACTGGGCACAATTTTCTAGTTAGAGAAAATACAATTATTGGAAATAATTGTCTAATAGGTACTAATACAGTTATTGATAATAGCTGCATAATTGGAGATGATTGTAGTTTCCAAACTGGAGTCTATATCCCTACTGGAAGCAAAATTGGTAACCGTGTGTTTTTAGGGCCAAATGCCACACTAACAAATGATAAAACCCCACTCAGAACTGAATATAAGTTAGAGAAAATAACAATTGAAGATGATGTTTCTGTGGGTGCAAATGTAACTTTGATGCCTGGAATAACTCTTGGTGAAGGCTCATTTATTGCTGGAGGTGCTATTGTTACAAAAGATGTTCCGGCTTGGCATTTAGCTAAAGGATGTCCGGCGATATTTACTGAATTACCAGAAAGCATAAAAAAACCCAACAGATTAGGCAAATAGATATGGGTGTTGTAATTGTGACTGGAGTTCCCGGAGTAGGAAAAAGTACTGTTATGAATGCTGCAAAAGACTACGGATATAAAATTGTGAATTTTGGCAGTACCATGTTTGAAGAAGCTCAAAAAGAAGGCGTCAGTAACCGTGATGATATGAGGAAATTACCTGTTGAAAAACAACAAGATTTACAAAAACAAGCAGGCGATAGAATTTCGAAAATGGGGGATGTTGTAGTAGACACACATGCTTCTATCTTAACTCCTTCTGGATACATGCCAGGTTTACCAGAGTGGACCATACGTGCGCTGAACCCAAACATTATTGTTTTAGTAGAAGCAACAGCTCAAGAGATTGCAGGAAGAAGATCTAAAGATCCTTCTAGGATAAGAGATACGGATGATATTGACATGCATCAAAAGGTAAATCGCGATTATGCTGCAACTGCAGCCTCTATTGTAGATGCAACTGTTTCTATCGTGAAAAATCATGACAATGAAGTTGATATTGCCGTTAAGCAATTCAGGAAGGTCTTGAATAAGTGAGTGAAGAAGAAAATAATTCTGAAGAAGAAGTACAGCCTCCAGCTATGGGAGGTATGTTACTAACAATGCTATTCATGGTTTACATCTTGTTAAATCCGGAAATAAGAGTTGGAATGGGGAATCTTGCTGAAAATATTCTAGAACCTCAAATTGGTTTTGAACATGAATATCCCGTACTAACATTCCTCTTTGCTGGCGTTCTAATGATTTCTTTGACGACTATTATTCGCCATGTATTAATTGACTGGGAAAAAGTGGCTGAAATCCAAACTAAAATGGCCGCTTATAACAAAGAAATGAGCGAAGCTCGCCGTAGTGGAAATAATGCTCGTTTGAATAAATTAATGACTATGCAACCTCAAGTAATGGTTCTTCAAAGTGAGATGATGTCGAATCAAATGAGGCCTATGATGTTTACTATGTTGATTGCTATGCCGATTATATTTTGGCTATGCTTCGGTGAAAATAATTTTGTCGAAAGAATGGACTTGAAAGTTATGTCTTTACCATGGGAACCAAATTACAGTTTAACAGATAGGTTGTGGATTCTACCGCATTCAATCCTAGTTTACTCTGCATTATCGTTACCTTTTGGTCAAATTTTAATGAGATTTCTAAAACTACTTTCGCTAAGTAAATCAGAAAAAGTGGACCAGATTTAATCTTTCAAAGAAAAACTTCTCTTGTTTGATAACCTTTCTCTTCCAATCAACTTTAAACTCTTTCATTCTACTTGATAGTATTAAATATATTGATCCATTTGAATTAAGATAATCTTTTGCTTGAGTGAGAAGACGTATTGTAAACTCAGAACCACTAGGGCCACCTTCAACTGCTAAAGCCAATTCAGGATCATCGTAATCTTCAGCTGGAGGAAGATATGGCGGATTACAAACAATTATATCGAATTTTCGATTTAGAACTGGACCGAATAAATTGCCTTCTAAAACTTCAAGATTAACATTATTATTTTCAGCATTAAATTTAGTAGCTTGAACTGCCCTGGGATTTAAATCTATAGCAGTAACCTGGTGCCCTCTTAGAGCTAAATGGATTGAAATAATGCCTGTACCACTGCCAATTTCTAGTACATTTCCTTCAAATTTAGGAATATGTCTTGACATTAACCAAGAATCTTCTGCTGGTTCATAAACACCTTCAAAATTGGTAATATTTATCTCTTCCACAAAAGACCAAAGGAAAGGTTATATAACCCTATATCTAAACATATATAATCTATGGTTTGGAAGAAGGGGCAGAAACCTGAACAATATCTGTTTACTATTACTGAAGAGTTTGCTAATGATTGGGGAATTTTAAAAGATAGAGCTAAAAGAAATAACCAAAAAATTAGTGAAGGTTTGAGAAGTGCTGTTAATTTAAAGAATGAAATGTCTCGAAACAAGAAAGCGCTTGTATTAAGCCCGCACACTGATGATGCTGAATTAGGATGTGGAGGCACTATTGCTAAAATGATTGAAGAGGGATGGGATGTACATATTATTTACTTCAGTGCGGTTGCAGAAAGATATCCAAATCTTGTTGAAGAAGCTGCTAAATCTAGTGAAATAATGGGTGTGACTCACGAGATATTAGACTTCTACACTCGCTTTTTTCCTAGAGACCGTCAAGACATCTTACAAGCGCTTTATGACCACTCTAGAATTATTAAATATGACGTAGTTTTTACACCAACAACTACAGACATACATCAAGATCATGGTGTTGTAACTGAAGAAGCTAAACGGGCATTTAGAAATTGTACTTTACTGGGTTATGAGCTGCCATGGAACAATTTATCAGTGTCATTGAATTGCTTTATACCTCTTAAAGAACGGCACATCAAAAAGAAGATTTTAGCGTTGGATTGTTACAACAGTCAAAAGCACAATCCCTATTTTAATGAGAAGTTCTTTAGGTCTGTTGTAAAGATGAGAGGAATACAGTTAGCAAGTGATTTTGCAGAGGGTTTTGAAACGATTAAAGTGAGGTTAGATCAAATAATATGACGCGTATAGCTATGGTTCTTGGCCATGATCTTCTTGTGCCTAATGAGGATACTCGCGTATATCGTGAAGCAACGAGTCTTGTGAATTTTGGGTTTGAAGTTACTGTATTTTGCTGGGCACGCCGCATGGACAAATATGAAACAAAGTGGGAAGATGAAAGGAATGGAATTAAGGTTGTTAGAATATTCGAAGATTTAGAAGGTGGATTTTTATCGAAAGTTAGAAGCTTTAAAAGAGCTATGAAACAACTCGAGGTAAAAATCGAAGAATATAAACCAGACATTATCCACGCTCATGACTTAGAAGTATTAGATGTAGCTGTGAACGTGAAAAGAATTACAAATGCAAAAGTTATCTTTGATTCTCATGAAGACTGGCCAAATATGGAAATCGTGCAGAACTGGTTCATTGGCAAGTATTACGAAAGAAAACAAAAAAAACTAATTGGCACCGTAGACGCTGTTTTAACGGTCTCAGATGAATTAGCTATAAGATTGGGCGGAGGTACTGTTCTATACAATTCAGAACCATTAGAAGTGGTTCAACAGCCTGTAGAGAACCATAGGTTTGGCTTAGACGGGATTGTAGCAGGATATATTGGAGCACTAAGAAAACCCATCTTAGAAGAAATTATAGATTCTGCATCTAAGGTTAATGCTCTTAGCTTGCTGATTGTTGGAGGGCCTCCTAAAGGAAGGGGAGGATACAATGAAATGATTAAAGACTTAGAAAGGATAGCGGAAGAAAAAGGTGCAAATGCAAAATTCACAGGGCCGCTTCCATACAGTATGATGAATGAGTGTTATGCGGCTTGCGATATTCTTATTGTCGGACATTATGTTCATAGAAACTTAAGAGATTATGCACTTCCTAAAAAATTATTAGATGCAATGGGATACAAGGTACCGGCTATTGTTGGACCTTATGATGCTCGAAAAAAAATTGTTGAAAGATATAATTGTGGATTAGTATCTGAAGAATGGACTGATACGCTTACGACACTCTCAAATGATAAAGAGCTCAGAAAGAAAATGGGTGAAAATGGATTCAAAGCTTTCAAAATGAATTATGCATGGGAATTACAAGAAAAGAAGTTGCTAAAAGTCTACAAAAACTTGTTAGAAGGCGAGGCTGGTGACGGAAAGTGAGAATTCTACTAACTGGAGTTGGATGTCCGGGTGCACATGCATTGATTACGAATCTTAAAAAACAAGAACCAGACATCTTTATTCTAGGCACAAATGCTACTGAACAAGCCATAGGAAAATGGATTTGTGATGATTTTGCAATAGTTCCTTGGGCCTATGAAAAAGGATATGTGGATTCTATTATAAGTCTTGTTAAACAACACAATATCGATATTGTATTTCCCCAAACTTCATGGGAAATGTTTCACCTATCAAAAGCGTCTGCAACTATAGAAAAATATTGTAAACTTTTGGCATCTAAACATGAATTTGTAAATATTTGTGAAAATAAGTTTTTGATGTATGAACATTTTAAAGGAAAAATAGAAGTCCCCGAATATTATTTAGTTAGAACATTTGAAGAATTGGAAAAAGCCGCTTTAAAACTTGGATATCCAGACAAAGATATTGTGTTCAAACCACCTGAAGGAAAAGGTGCAAGAGGAGTAAGAGTAATGACCGAAAAATCAGATAGATATGATTTATTATTCAATGGCCGTCCTTTTGCTAAATTTATATCTATGGATGAATTAAAAAACACCGTATCTGGAAAAGAAATTCCCGAATTAATGATCATGGAATATTTAGATGGTGAAGAACTCAAAATAGATCCGGTAGTGCAAAAAGGGGAATTGTTAGTTTGTTCAGTTAAACTTAGAATGAATTTTGCATCAGGACTCGGAATGAATTACGAATTTATTGATGACAAAAATGCTATTAAATATGCTAAAAAAGTAATGGAATATCTACCTATGGACTATTGCGTTGATATTAGTACTCGAGGAGGAGTACTAATGGAAATAAATCCTAGAGTTTCGACCTATATTTATTCAGATAACTATTGTCCTCCTTATCTTTCATTAAAATTGGCCATGGGTGAAATGGGGAAAAATGAAATTCAAGAATACCAAAATAATATTCCTATTGGGAAAAGATTATTCCGTTATTACGGACAAGTTGATTACTAAAACTATCTAGCCCAAAAAGGTTGGTCTTTTCTCTTAATTTTCTGCATTTCTGTAATTATATCTTCTTCAATAGGGCTCAATTTTACGCCAGCTTCCCGAATTTTTAAAATTGCACGTTCATCCATTTCAATATACAATACATCGCCTTCTGATATTTGCCGGCCTACTGTTACATTATTAATTGCAACTGCAACTTCATCACCTTGAATGGCTTCTTTGAGAACCTGATCACCTGATCGTAATGATTTGATATGTCCTACCACTGAATTATCATTTCGTAAAACTCCTTGATTTAAGGCAATGCGCCCACCTAATACTCTTACACCAACAACTGCCGGATCTCGGGTTCTAAATGTATGACCTTCCAATATTTCAAATTTACCAGGATGTGCAAAATCATCTCTCAAATGTTGAGCCTGCTTATCTTTTATTTTTTCTTTCCATTCTTGGTAATCTTCTAAGAGTCTGTAAACAATATCTGATTCAAAAAGTGTAACGCCAGTTTCATGTAATTCATTCTTTGCATCTGGATGTATCTTAACGTTGAAAGCTAAAATTGATCTATATTCTTCTTCAGAGGGATCTGCAGTTACCACATCTCTTCTTGACACATCACCCACTGAAGCTTTCACAATAGGAACTCCAGCTGCAGATAATTCGTAAGCTAAAGCTTCTAACGATCCAATTGCGTCCGCCCTAATTACTACTCCTTCATCTGTACATTTTACGTTCGATTTCATTGAATCTGTAAGCTTGTCTAAAGCTTCATCTATCTCTTCATCTGTCTCTGCACTGTAAAATGGAGCTCCTGCAACTACACCCTCAATATTAGGGGCTACAACCTTCAAACCTGCTGCCGCTCCAACAATTTTTACATTATCAAATTGTTGCCTTGGATCTCTTATTTCATCCAAGGGTTTGGGTTGGAGTAAACTTCGTACTCTCGTTACTATTGGCTCTGGCTGTGCACCTATTATCAATGTATCTGATGATTTTAGAATTCCATTGTAAATTATAACTCCCAATGTTTTTCCTAACCCTTTTTCTTCTTTGATTTCAATAACTGTACCCTCTGAAGAGCCATAATCCAGTAATAATTTACCTCTTAGATATCTTTGAGCGAGACCCATTAAAATCATGAACAATTCTGGAACGCCTTCTCCTGTTTCTTTGACGGATGTTGGGACTAAGGCAATGGTTTTTTGAAAATCTTCTATTTCTGAGAAGAGGGCTGAATCGAAACCATGAGAACCAAGAGCGCCGATAATTTCGTACATTCTATTTTGAAAAGTCTGTTTTGCTGTTGAACTTTGATTCGCGTTGTTAGCTAAGAATGAACCTGTCTTTGTACGCCACCCAGGTAATTTATCTACTTTGTTTAGCGCTAAAATAAAAGGCGTTTGTTGTTGTTTCAGTATATTTATGGATTCAATGGTCTGGGGTTTGAAACCTTCTGTTATATCTACTACTAATATTGCCAAGTCTGCCAAGGCTCCGCCTCTTGATCTTAATGTTGTAAATGAATGGTGGCCTGGCGTGTCTATGAAAAGTAAACCCGGAAGTGTTGTTGTTCCGTCCTTCAATAATGGGCCACATATCTTAGAAACTGTATCATAAGGAACTTCTGTAGCTCCTATGTGTTGTGTTATGGCACCAGCTTCTCTCTTAACAACTGTAGTGCCTCTTACGTAGTCAAGAAGTGACGTTTTTCCATGATCTACATGTCCTAAAACAGCGACAATTGGTTGGCGTAATGGTGCATCTGGATCAATCTCATCTTCTTCTTCGGATTCTTCTATTTCTTCAGATTCTTCATCATCAGACTCGTCTTCTGGCAAATCCTCAATTTCTTTGTCATCATCAGGCATAGGAATTGTGTGCAAATTAGCTAGTTTTAAAAGTGTCCGGTCAAAGTTCTTTCTTCAATATTTCAGCTAAATAATGATATTCTTCTAATGAATTGTAAAGATAAGACGCTGTTCGAAGATATCTTCTATTGTGGTGCAGCCATCCAAAAACTGGAACTTGGATATTATATTTCTCAAATAATAAAGTATGTAGGGGGTCTGGAGCTAGTACTGATTTCGCAATACTTCCATCTCCAGGTAATGCTACTGCAGATAAGCCAACAATCATTGAATCTGGACATAATCTCGGAGTTCCTACTGCCTCATGAATGATATCTCGTGCTTCGATTGCCAACTTTTGATTATGGGCCATTATCGATGGCCAACCTCCTTCTAGTAAATTTCCAATATATTCTATACTCTTAGGAATGCAGAGCCATGGAGTAGGATCTTGAGTGCCTAGCCAATCAAATTCTAATCGAATTTTTTCATCTATGCTTCCTTCAACTGAAGCTCCGTGACTAATGGAAAGAGGGCGGATTTTTTCTCTTTTATCTTCTCGAATATAGAGAAATGCCGAACCTTTTGGTGCGCATAACCATTTGTGTGCATTGCCAGTAACATAAGCTGGCTGTAAATTTTTTAAATTGAGATTTACTATACCTGGTCCGTGTGCTGCGTCAAGTAAAACATCAATATTTCTATCTTGTAATTCTTTTACTATAGTCTCAAAAGGCAGTCTCAGGCCTGTTGGGCTTGTTACTGAATCTATTAGTGCTAACTTTGTATTTTTTGTAGTATAATTCAGAATTGTTTGTGTTACTTGCTCTGAATTTTCTATTGGAAAGTGAATCGGTGCTACGATCGTTTTTGCCCCTGCTCTTTTAGTAACAAAATCTACTGTATTCCAACATGCTTGATATGCATGATCTGAAACAAGTACCTCATCTCCTGGTTGTAGCTCTAATGACCTTAATACTGTATTAACACCAGAAGTTGCGTTGGAAACAAACACCATTCCTTCTTTATCTGCATTAACAAAATTGGAAAGTGTTTCTATTGCTGTAGACCATAACTCTTTAGAAGTAACATCTAAGAAGTGAACTGGATCTCTTTCTAATTGATTTCTTAACTCTTGTTGGTAATCAAGAACGGCTCTTGGACATGCACCAAAAGAACCATGATTAAGAAAAACTGTTTTAGGATTTAAATCCCAATATTTTGAAAATGTACTTCTACTAGGAAGTTTCATTTCAACGGATTTTTGTAAATCTTTTCATTACTTTTCTAATTGGATCTCTAGTGTCTTCTGAAATAAATCCTTCTTCAATTTTAGAATCTAAAAACTCCATCGCATTACTTACTGATTCTCGAGCTCCCTTTGCAGCTAAAGAAGCCATAAAAGGCTCAGCTAATTTTTCGGAAACGCCAGCCTGTAAAACTATTTCTCGCATAAAGTACAATAATTCGGTTCGTCGACCTTCATTCAACATTGCCTTTGGCTTATTTCTCTTTTGTACTTTTTTATCTTTTCGTTGAGGGGGCTGGGCTTTGGTTGGTCCTCGGCGCCTATGTCTCCCTCTTCTTGCCAGAGTTACTCGCCTCCCATTTCCTTAATGGCGGCTTCGATTTGTTCTTCAGACATTTCGTCTCTATTAAAGTACTTTTTATTTCCTGTATCTCTCTTTAATTTCATTAGAATACCCCAGCGGCTTGGCGGCCCGCGTGATCCTCCGCGAGGACCCCCTCGGCCTCCTCCGTCTCTTCCAAATCTAGGCATTTCATATTCCAAATCAGAAAGATTAATACTTTCTTTTATTGATTCTAGTGAAGTTTCAGACACGGACATACTCCCTTTTTTACCTAAACTAATCCGCATATATCCTCTTACTAAATTGGCTCTAGCATCTTTGAGATTAATCGTCATTCCGTTTTCTACAGTTTCACATTCATCGTTCCAAAAACTCATTATTACTGTTCCCGTTTCATCTCCAACTAAACCTTCACAAATCATAGTTCCGTTGTCCATTGAACGAGGTTCTTCTAAACTCAAAACTTTAACAGGCATATTAACGCGGCCAGTTCTTGGCGTTAGCTCATCTATTTTCAAATTATCACCTATCTTTGCGACGAGGGGGTCCATTATAATGCTTCGCCGCCACCTAAAAACCCGTTCTAGGAGTTTAACCTTTTAGGGGAAAAGGGGTAAAACCCAAAAGTATATATACCCACAGTAGTAGTAATGGATAGATTCGAATTTGTCAACGAATCGGAACAAGGAGGACAACAAAAATGCAAACGAACGAAACGGATTTTGAAACACATGTCGACGATATTGTTAAGGCAATCGGCGATAAGCTAGAAAGAAACGTAATCATAACTGAATTGAAAAGATACGTAGAAGAATATGGAATTGATTTGGCAACTGCCAAAGAATCAATTGTAAGAAAACACTATGGAAACCCTAAAGTCTTACAAGTGGATGCCCAAAGATTACTAGCTCAAATTAAACCTGGTGAAAGTAATATCCAGTTTAAGGCTAAGATTGTATCTGTATTTAGAAAAGAAATTACTACTAAGGAAGGCGCTCAAAAAGTTCTTTACGAAGGTGAAATCGGAGACTCAACTATGCGAATGCGATATTCATACTGGAGTGAAAACTTTGATTTCGAAAGTGGAGACACTATCGAAGTTTTAAATGCATATTCTAAAAGTTGGAATGATATTATCACTTTAAACATAAATGAAGGAAGTATCAAGAAAATAGAAGATAAAGACTTAGAAAGTTTAGATTTGGGTATTGTTAAAAGTAAAACTACTCAGCCTGGACAAGAATTTCAATTAGTTGATCTAAAGCCAGGAATGAGCAACGTTTCTGTTAAACTACGCGTAATTGATGTGGAAACACGTAAGATAACTGTAAAAAATGAACCTAAAACCATCTTTGGAGGAACTGTAGGAGACAGTACTGGTACTTGCCGATTTACTTCTTGGGAAGATCACAATATAATTGCTGGAAAAACATATAAAATTGAAAATGCATATGTAAAAGAATTCAATGGACCTGATTTGCAATTTGGAGAATATACTAAATTTACAGATATTGAAGATAGTTCATTGCCGTCTCTACAAGAATATGAAAATGGAGTAATGTATTCATTATCACAACTAGATGAGCGTAACGGAGCTTCTGATGCAGTCGTAGAAGGCCATGTATTCAACATACGTGAAGGAAGTGGACTAATCTTCAGAGATAAAGAAACTAATCGCTTAATAAAGAACGGAGATGACCGTAAAAATGCAACTCCTGATCTTAGAATAAAAATGATTTTTGATGATGGTTCCGGATCTTGTACTGCATATCTCAATCGTGAAATAACTGAAAAATTATTAGGGAGAGATATTGATTCTTGTCTCGAATTTGTTAAAGAAAATTTTGGACCTGAAGCCTTATTTGAAGAAATTGAAGATGCATTATTACTTAAGCCTTTAAAATTGAGAGGATTTGCAAGGTCTGATGAATATGGGTTATCCTTTTTTGCAAAGAGTTGTGAACCTGCAACTGAAATTGATGTTCCTAGCGCCGCACGCCAGTTTTTAGCTGCTTTGGAGGGCTAAATGGCTCAAAGAAGAGAACCAGGAATTCTTGTACTAGCTCAAGAACTAGCTTCTTCAATTGAAAAACATGTAGAAGATCGAGAATACTCTCCAACGTATCTGATATCAGAAATAGGGGGAAAACTTTCACGAGTTCTAATTGCTGGAGTTTTAGACCAAATAGAAAATCGAGGAAGTGAAGAAGATCCCTTCTATACTGCAAGAGTAATTGATCCAAATGGCGATTATTACTATCTCCAAGCTGGACAATATAACCCAGAAGGAGCTGCTGCTCTGTCCAAGTTAGAGGTTGGAGTTCCAGTCCTTTGTGTAGGTAAAGTTCGTGCACGTACCCCTGAAGACAGTGAAAGAACATACGTGAGCGTTCAACCTGAAAGTATCCGTGCAGTTACAATGAAGGAAGTTAATCATTGGGCTGTGAGGGCGTGTGATGGGCTCATGCTTCGAATAAAAGCAACTAAAGCCTTTGATAATGAAGAAGATTTTGGGAAACTTAAACTTAATGATCGTGAAATTGACGGAATAAAACTTTCAAGAGAATTTTATCAAAGTGTTGCTCTTGAAAATTATCAAGCACTATTGTACAACTGTTTAACACGTTTAGCAGGTGGAGAATTAGAATCACCTGAAAGCGAATTCACCGGAGAATTTGAATCTGCTGGAGATAATATTGACGCAGCAGTTCAATCTGAAAAAGAAAAACCAGAAACGAAAGTTGAAACTGAAATATCTAAAGAAGAAAAACCGGAAATAGAAGTTGAAACTGAAAATGTAACTGAAGATAAAAAAACAGACGATAATGAATCAAAAGTTATGAATTTGATTCGAAAAATGGATGAAGGAGATGGGATTTACTATGATGATCTAGGCATTGCAATCTCAATGGAAGGTGTAGACGGACCCATGCTAGATGAAGTTCTTGATTCTTTAACTGATCAAGGCTTGATTTATCAACCTAGATTTAACCACTATAAGGAGGCATAAATGAGCGAAGTAAAAATAAAAGTTGTAGAAGATCTTCCAGGTGTTGGCCCAGCTATCGCAGATAAACTTAGAGAAGCAGGATACGATACCCTAGAAGCAATAGGAACGCAAGCACCGGGGACACTTTCTGATGCTACAGGCATTGGAAAAGAATCTTGTGCTAAATTTGTATTAGAAGCTAGGAAAGCTGCCGACATCGGTTCTTTCCTTACAGGAACTCAATTAATGGAAAAGCGAGCTACTGTAGGTAAGCTCACGACATCCTCTAGTACATTTGATGAATTATTAGGAGGGGGCGTTGAGACTCAATCAATAACTGAATTCTATGGACAATATGGTTCTGGAAAAACGCAATTTATCCTACAGCTTGCTGTAAATGCTACATTGCCAGTTGAACAAGGTGGTTTGGGAGGGGAAGTTGCAATAATAGATACCGAAAACACTTTCAGACCTGAAAGAATAATTTCTATGTCAAAAGCTTTTGATTTGGATCCAGATGAAGTTCTAAGTAAAATACATGTTGGACGTGCGTATAACTCCCATCAGCAAATGCTAATGGTAGAAAAAGTAAATGAAATGGCTAAGACAAATCCAATCAAAATGCTAGCAGTAGATTCTCTAACTGGAGCCTTCCGTGCAGAATATATTGGAAGAGGGACATTGTCAGACAGGCAAGGTAAAATTAGCGCCCATATGAAAGAATTAGCTCGATTTGGAGATTTGCATAATGCTGCAGTTGTAGTAACTAATCAAGTTTCCTCAAATCCAGCCGCATTCTTTGGAGATCCTACAAAGCCAATTGGTGGAAATATAGTAGGGCACACATCCAAGTTTAGAATATATTTAAGAAGAGGAAAAGCCGGTAAACGTGTTTGTCGACTTGTAGATTCTCCGCACTTACCTGAAAATGAAGCTTTGGTAAGTATTACTGAAGACGGTATTCGAAATGGCTAAAGAATTAAAAGATTTTCTTTCTACTCTAGAGCCTATATGGGAAGATACGTCCGAATTTGAATGGTTGAAAGAAAAAATGTATTCTACGCCTTTTATCAAGCGTCAAAAATATTGAATAAATATTATTTCTTTGGAAAATAAGACATAATATAATCTTTCATACCAAACCAGTTGTTGATTGCAAGGGAGAAAATACTATCATTTTCTCTATCGACCCAAGCTTGCTCTTTGGCACTATCTTCTTTCATGAACTGATCCATTGTGGCATACCCGCTACTGCCACCATCATCCACTTTGTGTTGAACCTCTTCAGGAACATTACTAGTCATTGCGTTACCTACTTTGAATGGCCAATGCTTGAAATCTTTCGTTTCTGCATATCTGCCGATTGTTGAAGCTTCAATATCTTCATCATCTATCTTTTGATAGTGAATACCACGTGGAGTCTCCTCTTCGTCTTTGTATTCATAAAAAGTTTCATCAGCTGGCTTATACCCTCGTATATCCATTTTAGAATTCATCGTCTTCCTCCCAATCAAAGTCAGTAACTGCCTTATTACGATTCATAAATAAAACTGCTAATATAATAGATGCTACTGATACTAGTAATATCATCGAAGTCGTACCGCCACCTGAGAGATTATCTATGACTGACTGTAGCATATCTTCTTTTTCCGGTTCATCGACCGTTAATAAATATTCAGCAATATTGTTATCTTCATTTGATTCTGTTATTAGATTTCCTCTATCAATTACCACTTTAATTAAATATTCTCCATTTTCTTTGAATGTGTGCCTATACGATACAGTGACTGATGCGCCAGGTTTTGCAAATACGGCAGTTTCATACAAAACAATTTCATTCGTTCCTGAAACCCAAATAACTGAGACTGGAATTGGATTATACGAAATCAAAGGGTCTCCTTGTGCAGAAACTCTAATATCTACTGTGAATGAACTGCCTGCCTTTACCGTAGGAATTCCAGTTTGGTTATTAATTTGGATATCTCCAGAACCTATGTAATTATCAATTTCATATCCATGGATAACTAAGTATAAATCTTCATCAGATTCAACTTCCCATGTATTTTGTTGAATATCAGTTATTTGAATAAAGAAATGATAAGTGTCACTTATGGCTAAATCTTGATTATAATACCAATAAAAAGAAACTTCATGCGTATCATTGTTTATGGATTTCATGCTAAAATCTGCAGTTAGCCCCTGGTTACCTGATGATAAACCATATACACCTAAGGTCCAATCGTTTGGATTAATATCTGAGATTCCAAATGCACTTTGTACTTGCGTTTTAACAAATACTCTTTCTGAGAAATCTTCTACAACGATCTCTGGAAACCAAGCCTTGTAATGGTTTATCGTAAGATTACCTACTCCTGCAGGGTGCTCAGCACTAGAAGTTAAAACTACTATTTGCTCTGTTGGTGAACCGCCCGTGAGTGGATTTTCACCAGGGTCTCCTCCAGAATATTCTAAATCAATGATAAAGTCATCGTCATTATTCACATCAGGGTCACTAAAACTAGCATTAGATATGTCAAAATTAATATCAAAACGGGTTGCTACTTCACTCGAATCAGTAATCGTCTTTGACTGTGATGTTTCCGTAACGCCTCCAGAATCACCAATAAAGATTGTTATTCTAAACTGAACGTCTTCAACGGTTCCTTGTGTTGAATTTGCCCATATTGTAAAAGTATAATCGCCACTAGCCACAGATCCTGGTGTTTGCATCAAAGTTTCCCAAGAGCCTACATTTTGCCATTGCCTATCTTGCCCCGGCCAAGAAAGCCTATTCCCCTCCTGAGGGCAATCGCTCTGAGTGTCTGTATCTGATGTTGGCATCCTTGTAGATATGTTGCCGTCACCATTGTCTAAATCTCCATAGAAATATAAATCTAAAGTATTAAAGTCATCAGATTCCTCGGCCTGGGCCGATTGGGATAGCATAATTACCGCAAAAAATGCGACGGTGAATATGCTCCTTGAGAGTATCTGCATCTAATTTTGAACTTGTGACCATTCTTTAAAGGTTCCTACTGTAAATTTATACACAATATGTATTATACCCTACGGTCTTTGTTCGCCTGTCTCAAATGAGTAAAGTTCGTACTTCAGCATATCGCCAAACTCCTACTCCTGAGGGTTTGAAAGCCATCGAAAAAGGTACTTTGGATTACTTTGATACTGAGATGTATGCTAATTTTAATACGGAAGTTTTGGAAGAATATTTAGAAGAAAAAAACAAACGCGATGGATTTGGAACTACTAAATGGAAATGGAACCAAATGCTTTTGGGATTAGTAATTGGCATTCTCTTTGCAATAATTAATCAATATGTCGGGTTAAAAGTTGGAATGATTGTCTCTGGTTCTTGGTATGTAGCTTATCTTTCTGCAATGGCTCTAAGATGGTCTCCTGGAGAAGTTAATCTGTCTGCATCTGCTTCAACTGGAGCCTCCATGGTCTGTACTGGATTTGTTTTCACTTATCCTGCAATTTATCTATTAGCATACTCGCCTAAATATGAAATGAATGGTAGTTATCTTGTTGATTCTTCATTACTTTTACCTGATTCTTGGGCTTTAGCTGGAGTGGCTATGATTGCCTCCATACTTGGTGGATTTCTAGGTTGTCTCTATTTTATTATTTTTAGGAGAGTTTGGTTAGTAGAAGATCCGTTACCTCTTCCTGGTTTTGAAGCAAATATTAAATTAATGGATATTGCTGGAGAAACTTCCAAAGATGGAGGTATGGAAGGTGCTATGCACTCTATCCGACTTGTAGGGATTTCAACCGCCGTAGTTATGCTATTTACTTTCTTGAGAGATTGGCCTATATTCGGAACAGGAACATATGATGCTGCAGGTGACGAAGTTAAAGAATCTTTTTTGACTTCGGCTTCTAAAAATACTGAATGGTATGATGGTGCCGATTTGATGGTTCCTATGAGTAACCCAATTACTAACTATACTTGGTTAGGATTTGAATTAACTCCTATGATGGGAGCAATTGGTTGGTTCATGAGATTCCGTGTCGCTTTATTAGTAAGCTTAGGGACTTTTTTTACTTGGTTCATTGTGACTCCATTGGCATATCAGTATGACTATCCTTTCTATTATCCTCTAGATGGGAATTATCATTCAGTTAGTCAATTTGCACCAATAGGATCTATCTACTCTTACAGCTATGTCGCAAGACCTATGGCAATAGGTGCAATCCTAGGTGGAGGAATTACAGGATTATTGAAAATGGCCCCTGTTTTCAAAACTACGGCTTCTGATGTTATAGATATTTTCAAAGGGGAAAGTGATGATGCTGCAAGAAAAGATTACATTAAAGGAAGAGGGTGGTATGAATGGCCTATCAGCCACATTCCAGTTTTGTTACTCGTTTCCTTAATTGGAATTACTCTTACTTTTTCAACCCAATTTGGTTTCTTTGCATCATTTATTTTTTCGCTTGTTTTATGCTTAACGACTTTTGCCCTGGGTGCAATCGCCGTGAAAGTCATGGGTGAAACCAGTATTGAACCAGTCTCTGGAACTAGTTTTATTGTTCTTTTAATGCTGGTCTTAATTTTCAAAGCGATTGGTTTGAGTGAGAGTGATACGGCAGTTTTAGCTTTGGTTGGTACTACTGTTTTTGGAGGTGCAATTTCTATGTCTGGAACTGTAATTGGAGATTACAAACCAGGATTGTATGTTGGAAACCGTCCAATGCATATTATGAAAACTGAATTAATGGGAATTATTCCTGGCACTATTGTTGCTGCATTATTTGCAGGATTATTATCATTAGCTTTAGCCCGAGGCGATTTGATATTGTATGCACCTCAAGCTAATGCTTTTGCAGCTTTTGCACAGATTATGCTGGGTGGTCAAACTCCGTGGAGTCTATTGATTGTCGGTGTGATAATTGGTGTTTTTATGGAACTATTGACTGGCATGGGAACTGCATTTGGATTAGGAATGTATCTCCCTATGGTCGTAACATTGCCAATGGTCGTTGGTGGAGGGTTGAGAGACTATTGGGAAAGTCGTTTCCTTGATGTAGAAGTCGAGAAAAAAGGATTAAGTGAAAAAGAACGTACTATGAAATTGTTGAACACTTACATGATTGCTACTGGCTGTATTGTCGGAGAAGCATTGCTTGGAACTTTCTTAGCAATTTACTACGTTTTACCTCTTATTACTGGATAAAATGGATCTGACCGTAATAATTTCATTTACTTTCTTTATGACTTTTTTTGCAGGCGTGGGCCTGGCTTCGATTCGAGTCAAAAAAGATACAACTGATGATTATCTTGTTGCAGGAAGAGGAATGAGTCCTTCACTCGCTGCATTGTCTGCAGTTAGTACTTGGAATTCTGGTTACATGTTCATAGGTTTTATTGGATTTACCTACACTCTAGGATATCCTGTTGCTTTTCTAGCTTTCATGTCAACAATAGGACAATTTGTTGCTTGGATGTGGCTGTATAAATTTATTCAAAAAGAAGGAAAGGAAAGGGGCGTCCGCTCTTTGTCTTCTTTAGTGGCCGAAAAAGCAGGAGCACCTGAGGCGAAACTTGCCGGTATTTTATCTGTTTTATTTTTGAGTATTTACGCTGCAGCTCAGCTTACCTCTGGCGGTAAAGCTCTCTTTGTAATGATGGGATGGCCTGAAATTGTTGGGATTTTGATAGGTTTTGTGTTAGTTGTTGCATATTGTTATGCCGGTGGAATTAGAGCTTCAATTTGGACTGATGCGGCACAATCTTGTGTAATGCTTGTTGGTTCAACGATTTTGTGCTGGATAAGTATTCAAGAAGTTGGAGGCTTATTAGGACTTAAAAATGGATTGAATGAACAAGATCCTGCCTTGACTAATCTATTGCCTCCTAACTTGATGTTTGGTTTGAGTCTTTGGATAGGTGCTTTTTTCTTAGGTGGTTTGAGCGTTGCTGGACAGCCTCAGGTGGTTTCCAGAGTTATGACTTTAGGAAATGATAAAGATCGAAAAGAAGCCATGATTTGGTTTTTCGTATGGCAAACGCCTTTCATAGTTTTGATGTTGATTATTGGATTGGCAAGCCGCGTGCTATTTACTGAAAGTGATTTTGACGCAGAACTTGGCTTACCTATGATGGCTATGGAAACTATGCCTGCAATAGGTATTGGAATGATTTTAGCATCAATATTTGCAGCTACTATGTCTACTGCTGACAGTCAAGTTTTAGCTTGTACTGCTGCAATAACTGACGACATTAAACCTGAGTGGAATCAAGACCATGCAATGACAAAAAAGGTTACGATTGCTGTTGCTGTATTTGCCACTCTAATTTCAATAGGAGGATTGTATGTTCCTGGAGGAGATTCTGTATTCCAACTTGTTGTATTTGCAGTCTATGGTTTAGGAGGGGTCTTTGTTCCATTACTCATAATTAGATGGGCAGGATACAAGCCAGATACTACTCATTCTATCTCAATGATGGTTGCAGCATTTAGCGGTGTTTTCATTTGGACAGTGCTTGGATTCGATGGTGCTGACGGAATATTTCCTTCAGTTCCAGGAATGGGGGCTGCATTCGCCACACACTTTACGCTGAACTACATGCGAACTCCAAAAATTGCCCCTCTCGGACGATTTAATTTACCTAAGAGAAGTCAATATGGAGCTATTGCTGCTGCAATCATTATTCCGTTTGGCGCTGTAGAAGCCACTTACTTGTTTGGAGCTCCTGAATCTTCAGACTCAATGGGGGGCGTGGGAGACTATTCTATTTCTGGAACTATTTCTTATGAAACGCTGGGCAACAATACTGAATATGTTGGCGATGGTGAAACTATTCTTATAGATTTCAATACAAACGAAATTGAATGGACTGGCGATAATCGAAATATCGTTGGCGTTAGAGTTTTGCTTACTTATAGTGAAGATGAGACAAGTAATGGCGTTGGCTGTGCTGCGCCTGGAGCTTCCCAGCCAGATCCTGATACAATTACAGGAACATTAACTCATGATGATTTTAACGGAACCGAAAGTGGACAAAATCAAGATCAAGGCAGTTCTTCCCATGAAGTTTTAGTCGAATGGTATAATTCTTCCCTATATCTTTCGGGTAATGCCACTGGAATGTCTGAATCGGAAATTAAGAATAAATTAGACTCAATGGGTGCTGGGTTAGGAATGTATTTTTTAGAAATAAATGTCGAAGCTGAAAGTGGAAATGCGATTGGATGCACACATACAGACAATGGTGAAGAAGTCGAGTATGTGGTTGAAGTTATACTTCTTGACTATGATATTAGGCCTACTTGATAATGGGGCTAAGTATCTTATAAGGCCCCATTTTGAAAGTTTAGGGACAATTAATGGCAAAAGAAGAATATGAAACTCCGCTTATTGACGTTTACAACCGTACGCACATGGATGCGCTCCATGAAGATGGTAGTTGGTATCACCGATTTTTACCTGAAGGCGTTTTCCTAGAAGACCTAGGGCAAATTGTTGAAGAAGAATTAATTAAAGCTTATAGTGAAGTTGAAAGAGAGGCTGACAAATTCTTTGAAGATAAAGTTAAAGAACGATTTGCAGAAATTTTTGCTCAAGCCAATCCAAAGGATCTCAGAGGGCTATTACCAAAGAAACCGCCTGTAGCATGGGCTGAACTGCCTGTTGAAATTCAAAGAGAAATACAAGTAATGCATGATTCTGCTCAAGGTGAAAAGATTACAGAGAGAACATTGAAAAAGAGGGTTCGGCAATACCTTGTAGATCAGTTTATAATTGACGAGTGATGAAAATGGCAAAAAAGGAAGTAACAAAACCAATTAGCCTGGACCCGCGTGGCGGACGTCCTAGAGACAAATGTGTAACTTATATCGAGGGAATTGACCGTATTTTAAACGGCGGAATTCCTATTGGAAATATAACACTTCTAGCCGGAACTGTAGGGTCTGGAAAAACTACATTGGCAATGGAATTTCTCATTAACGGCGCTAAAGCTGGAGAAACTTGCTGTTATATCTCTGTAACAGAACCGTCATCTAAAATGTTATCAAATTTACAGACTTATGGATTCTTTGATGATGCACTTGTTAAAGAAGGAAAACTAAATATTTTTGATTTGACTGTAATTAATGATAGATTAGGTGTTGAAAGGCTAGATGGAACTTATACATCTAAGGATATGGAAGCTCTATTAGGGGCTTTTGAAGATATTGTAGATGAATTAGGAGTTACTAGATTGGTCATTGACTCTATTACTGCTGTTTGTTATCAACTTCCAGATAAAGGAAGTATCCGTAACTTCATCTTTAGATTAAGTCAATTCTTGAGTACCTTTGGATGTACTACTATGCTAATTTCAGAAACTGTTGTAGACTCTAACGTTCAGACTTATTCGATTTTTGGTGTTGAAGAGGCTGTTGCTGATGGTGTAGTTCTTATGGGTAACATAATTAGACAAGGAGACTTGTTGAGAAGTTTACAAGTTGTAAAAATGCGAGGAACTAAACATTCTCGTGCAAGACACTTGATTGAGTTGACGCCGATTGGTTTGGCTGTTGTTCCGCTCCTCAAATGGGGACAAGATGGAGGGCAATCTTTCACATGAGCAATGTTAAAGAAATTGCAGGAGCAGTCATCAAGAGCATTAATGGCGGAGATACGTTAACAACTGTTAGTATTGGTGCAGAATCATTTCATACTGATACTGTCAAAATTGCATCTGTTTTACTTAGTAAAAAATTAGGTGGGATTTATATCACAACTTCGAGACCTTCTTCACATATTTTAGCAGAATTAGAAGAAACAAAAGCTGATTTATCTGATCTTTATTTCGTAGATTTAGTGTCAATGACGGTTGGTGGAAAAACTGATGATCCTCGAACACTTTATGTTGAATCTCCGACCATGCTTGAATCCATTTTACTTAATATTTCTCTTCTAGAAAGGCGACTAAAATCGAAGAAGAGCTTTGTGATGTTCGATTCGGTTAATGGGTTAAGTATCTATTCTGAAGCTAGGGTGTTAAAAGAATTTATTAATGTACTTGGGAATTCTATGCGTATTAAAGAAATTTATAGTATGTTAATGACTGTTAAAGAGCAAACTGGCGATGAATTGGCATCTGCATTACAGTTATTATCAGATCGTGTAATAGGTGAATAAAAATGGTAGAAATAATCTCAACTGGAATTGAAAGACTAGATGAAGCATTAATTGATGGTAAAGGAATTGTATTGGGTAGCTCTATGCTAATTGAAGGCAGTTCTGGTTCAGGAAAAGAATTACTATCTAAACAATATGCATCAGCTGGCGTTGGATCTGAAAATGTAGTTTATTTTTCAACAGATGAGACTTCAGATGAACTAATCGATACTTTTGAACAATATAATTGGCCTACTGATTTGAGAATTGTTAATGTAGGAACTCAATATTTTGAAAAAGTTTTATCTCGTGAATTACAAGCATCTCGTTTTAAACAGGAAGGGCTCTCAGTTGCTGAATTGAGAAATTTGGGTTCATATGGTTCTACTTCTGATCAAATTAATTTTGTTGCAGATATGACCTATGAAATTTCTAAACTTAAAGCGCCTTTTAGAGTCGTTATTGATTCACTAGACTTCTTTATGCAATATTATAATCCAATAGAAGTTTTATCGGCTATGAGGACAATAAAAGAATACGCTCAGGCAAATGGTGGAACTATAATGTATACTATGTCTGCAGGTACTTGTGAACCAAGAATTCATAGTCAAATTGAAGCTATTTGTGACGTTGTAATAGAACTTGAAGTTGGACGCATGGCTGCTGAGTTCGAAAATAGATTAATTATTAAGAAAATCCGCAATCATCCAGAAAAAGCTGCTGTAATGATTTATGCTGTAACTGAGAATGGGATTACACCAGAAATGATTACCCGTGTAGCCTAAAGGCGTTGCGAGTTTCGGCTTAAAAGATTTAGATTGGGTATTCGGAGTTTGGTTACTTCTAGTAATTGTCTGGAATTTTGGATATCCTGGTGCTTCTCTTACTTTAGACGTTTTAGTAGCGCTAATTCTTTTCTTTATAAGCGGCTATCTTAGAACATAAAAGACTGTTCACCCTTAGACTCTTTAGTATCTTTGACTGCTGCAATCCAAATTGCAACTCCAAAAGCAGTTTTGTTGATCAAATCAGCTAAATTATAAATTATGTTTATCAGCTCAGGACTGTATGCTGTATTGCTTATGTTAACTCCCAATATTGTAGTTTCATCAAGACCATATAGATAGCCAATGGGATAGATGGCCCATCCTATGGTAACAATCCACTTTAAAGCTTGAAAGGCAAATTGTCCTGCTTCGTTACCACTCCCTTCATTAAGAATCGCAGCCTCACCTCTAAAAATTTCATATATAATATAAAACCAACAAACCATGCCCAATATCCACCAAATTATTGAACTGCCTCCAATCATCTGAGTTTCTCCAAGAAACCCAAAAATAAGCATTAGAACTGAAGCTCCTAAAAGTCTCCAAAACAACATTACAGTAACTGTTGTAACTGCAGCTAAAATAAAGTAGAATTCAACAATCTGTAGTGGAACTGTAATAAACCAATCTACGTAACGATAAACTATTGGACTTTCTCCGGTAAGAATCCAATGTTCCCTCATATACATATAATGCCAAAAAGCAATTCCAGTGATTAAAGTAGCAATTGTCATTGATGTTTTCCACTGGGAGGCAACGTTGCTACGTTCTATTAAGAAAAATATACTAGAACCCAGCATAGCTGCAGTTGCTATCCAAAAAGTAATTCCCACGAGATCATCTTGACCAAGAATCAAAAACCCATCCTTAGAATAACTATCTTCTGTAGCTGCAGAATTTGGTAAAAGAATAATAGACAATATGCAAAGTGCAAATACAATCAATCTTGTTTTCATCATTGTATTTTTAATTTTATTGGCCTGGTAAACGATATTTTCCTAACTTTACAGTTACCATTTCATCCATTTCTTCAACTGTTATCAAAGGAGTTAAATTTCCTGTAAACGTTCCAGAAGCTGCAATATTAAGAGCTAATCCTGTTACTGTAGTATGGTCTGGGAAGTCCATTATCGATACGAAATCCTGATCACCATAGCACCAATAATAAGCCTCAACCGTGCCTCCAAGCGACTCTACCATTCGTATAGTTTCATCACGACGGGCAGTTCCGCCCTCTTTTAGCAATCCCTTAACGCCTTTCTTGGTATAACTACCAGAATACATGAACTTAGACATAATACAATGCATTATGGACGTCATTTAATATTTTGCTTCCAATAAGGCAAAATACAAATAATATTTTAATACTGCCTTATAATAAATACAAGTAATGGCACATGGATTCTATAATGGCCGCAAGAGTCGCATATTGGTCTTAAATTATTAGTAAACTACATAAATTGGGTTCAGTTCGTCTTATTATGAAAGAGATCGTGGTGAGCTCGATGGCTCCGAAACCGATCGGTCCTTACTCACAAGGCGTCGTGTCTGGAAACTATGTTTTCCTAAGTGGTCAAGTTGGCCGTAAACACGATGCTACCGAATTAGAAAATGGCGTATCTGACCAAACTAAGCAAGCCATTCTAAACATAAAGGCCGTATTAGCTGAAAAAAATCTAACTTTAGATAACGTAGTAAAAACAACTGTTTTTCTTGCAGATATGAATGACTTTTCAAAAATGAATGCAGTATATGCTGAATTTTTTGATGAAGACACGGCACCTGCTAGATCGACTGTGCAAGTTGCTGGCCTTCCATTAAATGCTGAAATGGAAATTGAAGTCATGGCTTCTTTGGACTGAAAATGTACGTTATAAGTGGATCTACACACCAAAGACTCGGTGCATCTTTAGCTGAAGAACTGAATGCTGAATTTTGTGGTGTCGTAAATCGCCATTTTCCTGATGGAGAAAGATATATTCGAATATTAATGGATGTGGAAAATCAAGACGTTGTAGTTGTACAAAATACATTTCCTGATAAGAAAATAGTGGAATTATTGTTAATACTTCAAGCCATTAAAGGTGCAGGAGCTAAGACTGTGACGTGTGTTATACCTTATATGGGATATTCAAGGCAAGAACGAGTTTTCCAAAGTGGAGAGGCCATTTCTGCAAAGGCTATTGCTGGAGCAATTGGAACTATGTGTGATCGTGTCTTTACTATAAATGTCCATACTCCCTCTATTCTCAACTTTTTTGGGTGTGAAGCTAAGGACATTAATGGTTCTAGAGAAGTTGTACGTTATTTGAAAGGATTCAAACCACAAATGGTTGTTGCCCCTGATGAAGGATCAAGAGAGCGGTGTACTCTTGCTGCGAATATGTTGAAAGTACCAATCCATGTTATGAAAAAAGTGAGAATAGATGGGCGAACTGTTGAAACGACTTCTGGTCAAATCGATGTTAAAGGTGCAACTGCCGTTATTTTAGATGATATAATTTCAACAGGCGGCACTATTGCAACGGCTGCTAATATTTTGCGAGATGGAGGTGCTGAACGTGTATTTGCAGCATGTACTCATGGATTATTTATTGAAGATGCTGCAAATCGTCTGAGGGTTTGCGATGATATTCTTAGTTCTGACACTTTAGAAGGCGTTTACACAAGGTTCTCTGTAGCTCCAGCTATTGCTGATGCATTGTAATGTTTTGGAAAGGACCTGTATTCACTAGTGAAGGATTCGTAGAAAAAGGAATAGATCTAGAAAATTGTTCTATTACTAATAATATTGAAGGTGAAGAGAATGGAATAATTATTCCTCTTTTTCGTAATTGTCATACTCATCTAGGAGATACTGGTGCAAGAAAATCATTACCTGATAATCTTAGTTTAGCTAAATTAGTTGGGCCCGGCGGATGGAAACATAAGTGGTTAGAAAATAATGATATTGAAAAATCTATTTTGGAAGGTTTGAAAGAAGCTACATATTCTGGTACTGGCCTTATTATGGATTTTAGAGAAGGTGGAAAAAAAGGATTAGATGTTTTTAAAATTCATGACTATTTAGGAACTAGTATTCTGTTTGGAAGGCCATCTAAAGATGGTGAACTCCCAGGAAATCATGCTGGAATTAGTAGTCTTGCAGATGTTGGGGATTTAGCTTCTAAAATGAGCTCCCAAGCTCGAGAGAGAGAAGGATTGATTGGTATTCATCACTCTGAAAATGAACATGAGAAAATTGATGATCTCATCGAATTAAATCCTGATTTTATAGTTCATCTTTGTCATGCAACTGAAGGGGATTTAGAAGCATTAAAAGAATCAAATATTTCAGTTGTAGTATGTCCAAGAAGTAATGATTATTTTGGAAATAGACCTCCTTTGGAGAAAATGATTGATATTGGATTAGATTTAGGATTTGGTACTGATAATGGAATGATTTGTAGCGTAAATATGCTTGATGAAATAAGATTTATCAAGGAAAACTATCCTTCAATTGATTTGCATAAAATTCTAGAAATTGCTTGTTTTGGACTCGAGGATATGTTTAATAAGGACGAAACTTCAAGATATTTTAATCCGAAACTAAATGGATGGGCTTTGCTTTCGAGAGAAACTGAGGACAATTATGAGTCCATTTTTAGTCCTGAAACAAAGGTTTTGGGTGCAAGATGGAGAAATTAAAGTGGATTTCCAAAAGATAATCGCAGTCGCAACAAAACGCGGTATTTTCCAGCCTGCCTTCGATGCTTACGGAGGTCTTGCTGGTTTCTTAGATTATGGGCCTGTTGGAGTAAGGATGCGTAGACGCATTCTTGAAATGTGGAGAAAACACTACGTCATAAATGCAGGTTGTTTAGAACTTGATGGGGCGTTAGTAGGTCCTGAAGCTTTGTTTCAAGCATCTGGACATTTAGGGGAATTTGACGATGCTTTAGTCGATTGTGAAGAATGTGGTAAGCAATTCCGTGCTGATCATCTAGTAGATGGAGGAGAAGAAATGTCAAGGGCCGATTTAGCAAAAGCTATTGCTAATGTTTTTTGTCCAAATTGTAGTTCGGCTCTTTCTGAAATGAGTGCTTTCAATCTAATGTTTGCTACTTCAGTAGGTGCTGGAAAAGGAACTCCAGGATATTTACGTCCTGAAACTGCTCAAAGTATTTTCTTAGCATTTCCATGGTTATTAAGACAAAATAGAGGGAAATTGCCCTTTGCAGGTGCTCAAATAGGTAGATCTTTTAGAAATGAAATCTCACCAAGGCAAGGGCCAATTAGAATGAGAGAGTTTACACAAATGGAAGTTGAACATTTTTTCTTGCCTAGTGATGAGCCTGAACTTCCTTCTGAATTAAAAAATACAAAAATAAATCTTTTACCTGCTGATGGAAAAGAAAACCAAACTACTGTAGGAAAAGCATTTAATTCAAAAATTATCAATTCATCCTTAGTTGCTACACATCTAGCAAGGGCTCAAAATTTTCTAATTTCTATCGGTGTGCCTAATGAAAAATTAAGATTTAGACAACATGGTTCTAATGAAATGGCCCATTATTCTAGCGATTGTTGGGATGGAGAAATTAACACTTCATTAGGGTGGATTGAGATTGTTGGAGTGGCTCATCGTGGCAGCTATGATCTATCTGCTCATGGCGATGCTTCCTCGAGAGAATTCAGAGTTCCTGTGCCTGGTACTGAAAAAGAAATAGAGGTCTGGAAGCCTGATATTGGAAAATTAGGTAAGGAATTCAAAGGTGATGCAAAGCTCATCCTTGAGGCCATAAAAGACATTGAATTAAAACCAGGAATTAATTTAGACATTAATGGAAAAAATATTGAATTGGGTGAAGATTATATGGCTCAAAAAACTGAACGTGGAAGTGAAATGGTTTATCCAAATGTAGTTGAACCTTCCTTTGGATTGGATAGAATTCTTTATTGTTTACTAGAAAGCTCATGGAATGTGGATGGGGAAAGAGAATGGATTTCTTTACCTCAAGATACTTCTCCATATGATTTGCTTGTTGCTCCTTTAATGACTAAAGATGGTTTAGATGATAAAGCTCATGAAATAATGAAGTCTGCAATTGATGTTGGTGTTGATGCATATTATGACGAAGCTGGATCAATTGGCAGGCGATATGCTAGAGCTGATGAAATTGGAATATTCTATTCAATGACTGTCGATCACCAAACATTAGAGGACGGCACCGTGACATTACGTGAAAGGGATTCTAAAAATCAAAGTAGAGTTTCTATTGAAAATGCCCTAAACCAAGTAAGGAGGTAATGTGAAGCCTGTGTTTGTACATATTTTAGCACTAATTTATGGTGTACCATTCATATTAATTGGTATTGAACATTTTAGAGAGCCTCAAAAATTTGTTGATATTGTACCAAAGTACATGCCTTTTGCTTTATTTTTAGTTTACTTGACTGGCGTTATGGAAATTGTTGGAGGGTTAGGAATTATTTATCCAGAAACAAGAGAACTTACTGGAAGATTAATGGTTTTATTTTTACTTGCTGTTTATCCTGCAAACTTTCACATGTGGATTAATGATGTACCATACAATGGAACTAGGTTGACTACAACTGGGCATCTTGTAAGATTAACTGTTCAAATGTTATTAATTATTGCAGCTTTGGGCTTCTCTGGAGACTTAGAAAAATTAAGGAAGTTTAAAAAATAGAGGACTTTAGAGTATTGATGTTTCTATCTACGGGCTATACTTTGGAAGCTTTCTTTTGGATTGTTTTGATAGCTATTGCTCTTGTTACATTAACTATCTTTTTTGCTACTCCTAAGCCAACCTCCAAGAAACTTCAGGATTGGCATGTTAGCCATCTCAAAGGTACAATTAGTGATGTAAGTAATGCAAACCCCCGAGGCATTCAAAAAGAAATACAAGACACCTCATCAGAGAATATTGAAAACGAGATTTATGAAGAAATTGTAGAAAATAACAGGAGTACTTTCGATAAGATAAAGGCTTACGCTATTATTTTCACCTATACTCTGTTTTTTTTAATCGTGCTTTTCATTGCTGGCCTAGGGATATTGTTTTCTGGTTCAGATATTTATGTATTTCTATTTTTTTGCCTTTTATTCACAATAAATATAGTCTCCTTCTATTTCTTTTTGATGGGTGATGGAAGAGTCCTAGATAGGCGGTATTATAGGATATTATCAGTACTATTATTGTTCAACTGGAGGTTCTGGGATGGCTCTGCACTTCCATTGATGGTCAGTTTAGCAATCTTTCCTTTAATCTTTTCGAAGGATATAACGTCGTTTAGAAAAAGAACGAGAAGTATTTTTAAATGGATCCGTAATAAATGGAAATCGCTCACCATCTACGGTAGGGTTAATCACGGTTTATTGTATTTATTTGCTTTTCTGTTAATATTTCTATTATTAACAATTATTCTGCTATTTTAGTGAATACTTCTATGGCAGTCTCTAAATCTTTATCTGTAATATGAAGATGGAATACTGCGCGAATTGTTGAAGAGTCTGCATCTAATATATCAACACCATGTTTTGATAACTTTTCAATCATCATTTTCGCGTTTCCTTCTCCAACACCAATGAAAACGATATTAGACTGAACTGTATCTAAATTAACTGAAAAATTAGGCAATGCGTCCAATGCTTCGGCAAATTGTCTTGCTCTCCTGTGATCCTCATATAATCTATCAACATTGTTTTCGAGAGCATAAAGACCTGCTGCAGCGATGATTCCAGCTTGTCTCATTCCTCCTCCAAACATCTTTCTCCAACGATGCGCTTGTTCTAATGTTTTCTTAGATCCAACTAATACAGAACCAACTGGTGAACCCAAACCTTTAGACAAACAAATAGAGACGGTATCAAAATCACGAACAATGCGAGATAAAGAAATTCCACTGGCAGTAGATGCATGAAATAAACGAGCACCATCCAAATGTAATTTACAATCTTTCTGTTTAGCAATTTTACAAATCTCATCTAAAGATTCTTGTGAATAAACTGTTCCGCCCCCTCCTTGAGCTGTATTTTCGACGCAAACGAGACTGCCATTTGGGTAATGAGACAAACTTCCTTCTGATTTCCTTATGGCGTTAGAAACATCTTCAGGATTCATTAATCCATCTTTTCCATGAACTAAAGCTACTGAACAACCTGATAAGGCTGCAAATGCTCCACCTTCATATTTGTAAATGTGGCTTTTGTATTCTGTAATTATTTCATCGCCCGGAGAAGTGTGTGTTCGAGTTGCAATAATATTGGACATTGTACCGGATGGGACGAAAAGTCCACTCTCTTTACCAAGCATGGAAGCTACTTTATTTTGTAATTCTATTACTGTTGGATCGTCTCCCAAAACATCATCTCCAACAACTGCCTCAGACATTGCTTTCCTCATGCCATCTTTTGGCTTTGTAACTGTATCACTACGAAGGTCTATCACAATTTACCTTCTATGTAGATATTATAAATACTTTTTAGCTTCTAAAACACTTCTTTCTTTATCTTTAATTTCGAATATGATATCTGCATCTTTATCCTTCATAATCTTCATAAATTTTTTGAAATGTTTAAGATCTATATGATCTGCGTGTTTGCCAATTCTTGCGGATAGTTGCTGGCTGCTATAATCCAACATAGGAACGCCATGATCGTTGCCCCAAGTATTTTCTATTAAATTATAAGCTTCCAACAGAGATTCTCCATTATTGAGGCACTCCAAATGAAAATTATCTAGTATTATTGGTATTTCAGTTTTATTAAAGATAACCATACAATCATCTACTGAATAATATTTATCATCATTTTCTATAGCCAATCTATTTTTGATTTCTTTAGGTATTGAAGTGTATATTTTGATAAAGCGCTCGATTGCGGCATCCTTGTTTCCATAGACTCCTCCGACATGGATTTGTATTTTTGCAGTGTTATCAACTTGAAGTAAGTTCAAGAAATCGGAATGATATTGCAATTCCGAAATACTTTTTCTTACAACTTCTTCGTTGGGTGAATTTATTACTGTAAATTGACCTGGATGCATAGAAACTCTGAAATTATTATGCTTTAATTTTTTACCAATCTGTTCTAACTCTTTTTTGAAATTATTTTGCCAATCTATTTTACAAATTTCATGAGAAGCAAAAGGGATTGTTTCAGATGATATTCTCAAGAAAAGGAGATCATGTTTAATGTTGTAATCTACTATTTTATCCAAACATTCGAGATTGTTTTTTACCGTGCTGTTAAATTTTTCCTCACTAAAGCTCTTAATTCTAAATTTTTTATTGCTAGTACACCCTATACTCCAGTTTACACAAGGATAACCTATTTTCATCTATATTATTGACTTTTATCTAGAGTTATAATAGTTACTTTACATATTTTCTATAGTCAACATAATCTTGGTTGAACTGGATATTTGCCATCTCCAAACATTCCAAACAAAGGAAATTTGCGTAACATCCAAGTGATGTTGTTTACCAAAACATCTTGCCGGCGGCCGTAGAGAAGTGTTGGTCAGATTACTGAGTAGTGAATCCTGTAGTATTCGTACTTAACTCCTAAATCTTCTACTTACGAATAACAATGATGCGCCAGCAGCCATAATTCCAAAGCCAGGCAATGCTGAATCCTCTACAATCTCGTCATTAGAAAGGTCTATCAGAGTTGTTTTTTCAGGGTTATCAGTATCTGCATTTGCATCAACTTGAGCTTTTGCAACGGCCGAGTCGATTGGCATCATCTCTATTGTATAGCCATCTTCTCTTAGATTAGGCATATCCATATTGATGTAAGCTGGATGTCCGGTGTCTGCGTTATGGAACCAGATTATTTCTGAATCACAAAGAGGATCTCCCTCACATTCATCATATTCTTCAGATTCGTCTTCTCCTGCTCTACTTCCTGGAACTACTCCTGCACCACCATCATCATCTTCATCATTACCACAATCTTCATCCTCTCTGTTAGGATTGTTTTCAGAGCATCTATCTGTTGGAAGTACTTGGTATCCTTCATATGAAGTTCCATCAGAAGCTTGGGCACTATCTTCTTCTCCAGTTTCAAATGCATACGGAAGAGGTTGGAAATCTTCAATTTCATGAAGGGCATAAGGTCCAAAAGCAAATCTATTATTTTCTATTCGTAAATTTAATTTTTCGAACTCTTCTGCTGCTGTTTCATCACAATCTTCTCCTTCTTGAGCTGATTCATCATCTTCACATGCTATTTGATTTGCAATTTCTTGAAATACCTGATCCATCCACGTTTCTGGAATATACATTGGGAATAGGTCATTCCATTCAGTAATTACATCTGGAAGTCCGTCACCATCTCTATCAACTGTTATGCTAAATTCTTCACTATCATGAAGTTCCTGAATCGAATTTGTTAATTCAGAGTAAAGCTCTTGCATTTCAGGTAGCTGATCGCAGTCTAAATCGGGGCATAAACTCAATTGTGGTTTTGAAATATCTATCTGTCCTCCTATATCTCCACTAATTGTCAACCTATCTAATTCGCCTTCCCAATATTTATTTTCCTCTAAAGGGAGATCCATAACATTCATTGGATTGTCACCAAAATCAAGTAGCAAGTTAATGCTTGCTTCGGAACTCATTTCAAAAACGGCAGTTTCTAATTTTATATCTATTGTTTCATAGCAATTTGCCTCTTTACCTTCTTCATCTTCATCACACACTTCAAAGGGGTCTCCATTTCCGTCTTCAACTTCTCCTTCATCCTCTCCATTCTCACAATGCCACATTCCATCATTTACGTAATCCATGGGATATGTGTCTCCATTATCACATTCAAAATCATATCCATTTCCTGGTTCATCGCTGCCATCTTCACAGTCTTCATATCCATCATTTGCCCAATAAAATGAAATAACGTTTGATCCGTCTACGCATTCAAATTCCGGTTCTCCTCCACCATCTTCACTATCTAAAATTGAAACTCCATTACGGGTGATATTTGGTACATTTTTAATTGTGATTCCTCCAGATGCTGCAAGCGTAATTGTAATTTGAGTCTTTGCTAATTCATGGGTTTCTTGGGTCCACCAAGTATCTTGTGTTATCTTAGCAACATAATGCATACTTCCTCCAAGTTCAGTATCTAATTCTTCAAGAACTAATGGCTCTCCTGTAATATTATCTAATAATTGCATCTGTGGATTTTCACAATCGTCTTCTTCGTTATACTCTTCACATTTCACATTTAATCGTAATTCGTGTTCTCCTTCAGCAGGGAACATGCTTGTGAATTTAGTTCCCAATACTGTATGGGAATAGAGAGATTGTTCTGTTTGCATATGGATAAGTTGATCAAAATTATCAATCACTTCTCCAGTATAGTAATATCCTAAAATTGCCTGATTGTCAAGATCGAAAGATTTTAATTCAAGGCCCGACATGTTTTTCACCATTTCAGCCTCCTCGCCAGACATTAGGTCTGTAATGTTATTTTCTAATTCAGAAATTTCTGAACTCGCTTCTTCCATCAAATCAATTTCTTGCCCAAAAGCCCAGGTTTCTCCGACTGCGAAAGTTGAATCCTCTACTGCAGTACTAGCTGATGCTAAAAGTAAAATCGTCGCCAATAGTGTTACAATTGCGATTTTGTTCATGTTTTAGTCTGGAATGCTGCATATTTAAATGTTTTTCAAAAAAAGATTATGAAATTATTCGAAATATGTTGCGCCATAGGTTGTTTAGTTAATCTTATCAATGCCTTGAGACTTTAATCGCTGATTGAAATGAAAAACACTATTTCTATGAGTCTGATGATTTTTATAATAACTTCTGGTTGTACTGGTCCAGGTGGATTTTTTAGCGAAGATGAACTTGATCTTGTTCCTTTTGAATTCGATTTAACTATTGAAGATTTATGGAATGATATCCCAATAAACCAAACATCAGCTTCAGATATCATCAATTTGACTTATGAATTTAATAAAAGTCCAAGAGTTACAAATCTTACAGAAATAGGATATAGTATCAACAATCAACCTTTACTTTTAGTTGAATTTGGAGAGTATGATCCTGCCGTTCCTACTGTCTATTTTGTAGCAGCCCAACATGGCAATGAACCGGCTTCAGTCGATTCTGCATATTTACTGGCTAGACATTTTGCTAGGGCTTCTCCTGAAGAAATTGACCCTATTTTAGAAAAAATAAATCTTGCTATTTTTGTAATGGTAAATCCTGATGGAAGAGATGCTAACTCAAGAGGTAATGCAAATGGTACTGATCTAAATCGTGATCACATGAAATTATTAGAACCTGAAGGTAAAATAATGCAAAAGGCTTTCCAAAAAGCCCACCCCTCTGTAACTATAGATATGCATGAATTTGGAGGTGCAGGTACTATTATTTTCCAAGTAGCTGCACCACAAAACCCAGTAACTCATCCTGATGTACTGGCTGCTTCTTATGTTTTAGAAACTGATGTTATTGAAGCCATCAATGAAGAATGGGGCTTTGGGAGTGTTACTAATTATCCTCCAACTACCAGTTCTCAAGATTCTAGTATTCATCGTAACCACTTTGCAGTACATGGTTCTGTGAGTTTATTGTTTGAATCTGCCGTTTCGGAAGAATACTCGGAGAGAGTTAGGCTACAAAGTTGGGCAGCTATTGCCGTAATTGATGAAGTGGCCGATGATCCTGATTATTATTTGGATGCAAGACAATCTTCGGATGATGAGGGGCAAGAAGGCAATGATGTTGTGTATACTTACTTGTTTGAATGTAGTGACCCAGCAACTGCTGAAACTCTTCAAATTCTTAAAGGTCATGGATTCTATGTTGGCTACAAGGCTGATGATGAAAGTGTAACTTCCATACACTATGAAACGTTTCTACCGAGGACAAATTTTCCTAATGGAACGGCCCTAGTTCCAATGGACCAAATTGGATGGAGGATGATTAGTGAATTAATGGAATACACTTCCACTAAAGATCAACATTATACTAATTCCCCTAAAGACCGGGGACAAGATGCATGGAGAGCTCTTGAACCTGTCGACTATGTAGTCAATAATGAAATTTGTTGAGGTATCCCTAAATAGTATTAATTTTACTTGCTCGTATGGACTGGTTAAATCTACTAAGTAAAGGATTGTTTTCTGGAGCTGTGATTGTAGCTGCAAGTGAAATTGCTAAAAAATCGACAATATTTGGCGCATTGGTAATTTCCTTACCTCTTGCGAGCATTATGTCAATGACTTGGTTGTACAATGACACAAAAGATAAAACGCAAGTTGCAGACTATGCTGAAAGTATTCTTTGGTTAGTCATTCCATCTATGGTTCTGTTCCTCGTTTTGCCTACTTTACTAAGAAGGGATTGGGAATTTGAATATGCAATGGTCGTTGGAATAATGATGACGGTCTTAGCTTATGCTGCAGGGGTTGGCCTTTCTAAATATCTTGGAAATGTTTCGTAGTGCTTAAATAACGCAGATATCGTGAAGCGCTATGGATGAAGGTACGGCCTTATTGATTGTTGGCGGAGTTTTATCATTTATGGGAGTTTTAATGAATATAAATCCTATCAAATTCGATGAAGACCTTGTGGGAGTTCTAGAAGGTCAATTAAGTGATAGAGAGAATATGCTTCGAAATTTTGGGGCGCAACTTAGAACGGTAGTTGGAGGCTTGGCAATTACTCTTGGAATTATTGCTATTTATAACAGAGATTTGCCAACAAGTGATGCTGAGAATTTATTAGTTTCAATGGGAGTTGGTTTTGTTATTTTGATGGGAGTTATTGCTGGAGGATATTACAGAGGATTTGTTGATAGACTTCTCGTTCCTCCTCTGGTTATTTTTACTGTCCTCAGCAGTATCTGTTTCTATGCTGGACTAATGTAAGCTTATGGTTTTACCTCCTAAAGATCATCCTCGATATAAATCACTTTTAGCCAGAGAAAAATTAGTCGAAGCTTCCGATGTTGTGGCTAAACAAGGATTGATTGCGCATGGAAGGGGTGAAGCTTTTGATTATTTACTAGGAGAACAGACTTGTCTACCTGCTTTGAGTTCAATAAAGGCAGCTTGTTCAGCTCTTCTTGCAGCTAAAAATCCAGTAATTTCGGTAAATGGAAATGTTGTTGCTTTAGCGGCTAGAGAAGTTGCAAGATTGGCTGAAGTAAGTGGAGCTAAAGTCGAAGTTAATTTATTTCATAGAACTCCTGAAAGAGTTATTGGATTAACTAAGTTAATGAAAGATGTAGGTGTAGATGCTTTAGGTGAAAATGCAGATGATTTAATACCGGGATTAAGTTCTGAAAGAGCAAAATGCTGCTCTGATGGTATCGGTTCTGCTGATGTTGTTCTTGTTCCATTAGAAGACGGGGATCGGTGTGAGGCATTGGTTAACATGGGAAAACAAGTAATTACAATTGATTTAAATCCACTATCAAGAACTGCTCAAACTGCACACATCACTATTGTTGATGAAGTTACTAGGTGTTTACCATTACTATCTGATTTTATCAAAGATAAAAATGGCTTTAATCACTTTGACAATAAAAAATGTTTAAGGGACGTTTTGAATTTTATTTCAGATAGGTTGAAATCTTGAGTGTTCTGAATATTCTATTCGTAGGTAGTGACGATGTTGCCCGTTCTATTGCTAAAAAATCAGATTCTCGTGATGTTGACAATTATATCTATAAAGACTTGAAAGAGGGCGGTGAATTTTCTACTATTTCTATCCTTAGACCAAAAAATTATCCAGAAAAACCAAAGCCATTTTTTGCTTCTTTAACAGTTTCTGATTTTGGTATTGTTGAAGTAAATAACGTTGATGCGGCATTTGGTGAATCTATAGTATCAATGGCTAGTGCTGGAATCGAAGAAGGATTTGTAATTATTAATCCTGCTGACGGAGGTTGGGTAGATGAATCTCAAGTGAAGGGATTACTAACCCAAGCCGGTCTTGAAAACTGGGCTTTTATCGAAAATGACGGAATTGCTATTAGAGAAAGATTGATTGATATTTTAAATAAAATAGAACATCATGATGAAACTGGATTTGTTGTTGCTGTGGATCAAGCATTTACTGTGAAAGGTGTGGGGCTGGTCGCGATAGGCCATGTTCAATCGGGAAAATTAAATAAACATAGTGATGTGATTTTTGCAGGCTCAGAGGGGAGCGCTGTTGCTCGCTCGCTACAAGTCATGGACTTGGATGTCGATATTGCCCATGTTGGAGATCGGGTTGGTCTAGCATTAAGGGCGAATGGATCCTTCAGAGATGATTTACTAGGTAGAGGATCTATCTTAGCAGACAGTACTGAACGCTTTGAAATACAAAAAAAATCTAACTTTAAATTAAATAAAGCTGCTTTTCAAAAACATGAACTTGTAGAAGGAGATGTCATTCATTTATGCTCAGATTTCCAATTTGTAGTGGGTAGGGTCACGAATGTCAAAGATTCAATTGAAGTGGAATGGGATTCGCCTATTGTAATAAACAAAACATCGAAAAGAAATTCACTAATTATTCAATTGGAATCTAAGCCTAGGATTATGGGCTCTGCCAAAATTAATTCGGCATGAACTTTGCATTGTATAAGCGCCTACAAACTATATATACTCAAAAAACAACCATTGCTTAAGGTGTTTTTTGTTAAATCGACGTAATTTTAGAATTGTTGCTTTTGGTCTTACGCTTTATTTTTTTATAACAAATATCCTAATAGGCAACTACGTTTTGAATGCTGGGACTTGGGGGGGCGGACTTAAATTCCTCACAAATTGGAATTTATTACTTAATTTCATAATTGCTAGTTGTGCGTTAATTAATGAAAGAGATTCAAAATTTAATTCGTATTATTTTCTATTGCCGGGTTCAATGGTTTTGAATGTTTTAGTTTTTCTTCTATATTGGTTAATCAAACTTTTCGGAGGCTTTGGGGCTACTGAAAGTGGTTGGACTATCTTCAACGTGCTTAAAGATTATTATATGCATTTTGGAACTTCCATATTTTTGTTTGTAGAGGTTCTTTTTTATTCAAAAGCATTCGACAATTTAAAAAAGGAATATTATGTTTTTACTTTTATTTTTATAGCATACATCGTTTGGATGGAATTCTTTGTTCAAGTAAATAATGACATTCCTTGTGGAGCTATTTCTTGTGGCTTTCCTTATTTATTTTTAAATGATCTCAATAATGTAGGCCGAATTATTTTCTATCTCATTGTTTGGATAATGGGAAATCTATCTTGGATTGGCTGTAGAAAGTTAGTGAAGGGGCCTGGACATTCCTTATTTTAAATATTCAAATTATCTTCTATGATTTGTTCCCAACTGTCTGGCTTTGGTGGCCACCCTTCTGTCATATACTTGTAAAAGTCATCTTTATTTTTAACAGAAAGAGCTTCGTTGATTTTTTTTTCGTTGCCTATTGTTGAAAAAGTATCTTCAGAATCGATAGCATGAGCTGCTCCAACATGGTTGGGATAAATTCGTATTTTCTCATCTAATTTTTCTAACTTTCGTAAGCTATCAAATAGTAAATCTGATTTTTCTCTGTAATCTCCACCTAAATCAATTCGGCCGACATCTCCTATGAAAAGACAGTCCCCGCTAAGAAGTATTTCATCAATTAAGTAACAATTATGATCATAAGTATGCCCAGGTGTAAATATCACTCTAATTTCAGAATTGCCTATTTTTAAAACGTCATTATCTTTTGTTTGAACAAGGTCTCCTTTATATTTAGTTAAGGAACTTTTTACAATTCCTCCTGTTTTATATTTCTTTGAAAAATAAGATGAGCTTGACCTCCTATCTGCATGAGTGTGAGTATCTATTACATATTTTATAGAAAGGCCTCCAACTCTTTCTAATTCAGCCTCAATATTGGTTTCATATCCTTCAAATGCATCAATTATTGCTCCTTCTTTCTTATCGTTACAATAAACAACATAAGATACACAACCAGTTTCTCCTAAGATTAATTGAGATAGCTTAACCATATATCTAACAATAAAAGAATAGTACTTATAAGACACACACACCCTTTCTTCCTATGGAACTATCTATTTGTCCGGCGGCTTATTTTTAATGTTTTTTATTATGATGTTTTTTTGAAACAGTCTCGAGTGGAAGAGAAGGTGTCTGACAAGTTTCTTTTATCTCTCTCTAATGAATAAACCAATGGAAGAAAAAAAGGAAACCTTCGAAGAATGTTGTCTTTTTGTAGAAGTTAATACCAAACAATTAGATCAAGGAATTCTTTTGAAATTATATTCATATTATAAGCAAGGCACAAAAGGAGATGTAATAGGCGTAAGACCAGGAATTCTTAGCATGAGGGCTAGAGCTAAATACGACAAATGGGCCAACCTTTCTGGAATGACTAAAGAAAAAGCACAACAAAAGTATATTGAAACAGTACAGAATTTAACAATTACAAAACAGTCACCTCCTAACTTTGAAGATAAGCACAGTATTGCCAAAAGAATGCTCAACAAAACTCTAGATTCGGAAGAATACTTTGAAATTAAAGAATTATGGAAAGCACATTCCATTGCTGAGGATAAACGAGATATTGAAGGATTAATGGCTACGTTGACTGAAGATTGCAGATATGAGATTCCACAAATTGGAAAAATATATGAAAACAAAGAAGGAGCAACTCAGTTTTATCATGATTTGCTCGGTGCCTTTCCTGACATTGTATTTAGTTTAACACAGATCTACATCAGTCCGCAAGGAGTTGTAGAGGAAGCAACGGTAAAAGCAACACATGAGAAGGATTGGTTGGTACTTCCTGCTTCAGGAGAACCCGTTGAGTTTGAAGTAGCTATTTTCTTTCCTTGGGACTCCAAAGCAAAAAGATTCAAAGGAGAAAGAGTTTACTTCAATTTTGATAGAAAATTCTATAAAAAATATGGAATGGAACCGCCATTTCCTGAACTTAAAGAATAATGGCAGAACAACCTAAATATCAGCTCATCAAGCAAGATGGTAAAATTGAAATCCGTCAATACTCTGAATATGTAATCGCAAAAACATCTATCAAACAGATAGAAAGAAATCAAAATAATAATATGTTTAGAACGCTAGCCAGTTATATTTTTGGAGAGAATATTAGTAATCAGTCTATTCCTATGACTGCACCGGTTATAACACAAAACAAAGGTTCAAATTATGACATGATTTTTTTTATGTTAGGCGTTAAGCAACCTGAAGAGTTACCGCTCCCAAACAATCAAAATATATCCTTAGAATATATGGAGATAGGAAAAACAATATCTATTACTTTTGGAATGTGGGCTACCGAAAAAAGAGTCCATTATTATAAGGAAAAATTAGATAAATATATTAACCAAAACAAGATACAAGTTCAATCACCATTAATGGTTGCCCAATATAACTCTCCTTGGGCTTTACCTCCTTTTAGGAAAAATGAACTACTTTACACAATTGAATGATTATTAAAAAATCTCCCGATTAAACTAAAACCCCCACTCAATAGGTAGCCATGGCGACGGCAGTACATGAGTTAGAACAGATAGCTGAACAGATTTACAAGCAACTAAGTACTGGTAAAATACCAGAGATGTCAATTCCTACAAGAAGTAAGAATAACATAATCTTTGATGAAAAAGATAAAGTTTGGAAATATGGCAAATCTGAAACAACAAGAACTGCGAAAAAATTAGATGGGGCCTACATGCTCCTCAGAACAACTTATCTTTTAGATTTTATTCGAGAGATGTCGAGTCAAAGTAAATCTTCAACTTTAAGAGAATTGTATTATATTTCTGAAGCTTGGGAGTTAGGGAAATTTCACGCACAAGATGAATCTAACAAATTAATAGAAGATTTAGAAATCATTACGCATTTTCAGCGAGAAGATTTTAAAATTAGACCAGAAGACGATGGAGCTAAGGTGCTAGGAGATGTAACGATTACAGAGATAAATCGTAAAGGAAATCCTATGAAAATAAATTGTCGTAATGATGTAGGCGATACGGGATACAACATACCTTACAATGTTGAAGATACAAAAATAACATTTAATGATTTTGGAAATTCGAAATGTATTATAGCTATAGAAACGGGAGGAATGTTTGATCGTTTAGTGGAAAATGGATTTGATGAAACCCATGATGCTATATTAGTTCATATCAAAGGCCAACCTGCCCGTTCAACACGTCGTTTTTTACAAAGAATGCACGAAGCATCAGGACTCCCCTTACTTTTGTTTACAGACGCAGATCCTTGGTCTTATCGAATTTATAGTTCAGTTGCCTATGGGGCTATCAAAACAGCACATATTTCTCATATTTTAGCCACACCATCTGCAAGGTACTTGGGAGTCACACCTTCTGATATCATAAATTATGAATTACCTTCTGATGATCTCACAGATAGAGATATTAGTGCTTTGAAATCCATTTTAACAGATCCTCGTTTTAAGAGTAAATATTGGAGAGGCGAAATAGAGTTACAACTAGAAATAAACAAAAAATCAGAACAACAAGCATTGGCAAAGTATGGACTTGATTTTGTAACTGAAACCTATTTACCAGCAAAACTAAAAGAAATGGGAATTTAGTCAGTTAAATCAAATCTGTCAGCATTCATTACTTTATTCCATGCAATGATAAAATCTTTAATAAATTTTTCATGATTGTCTTCTTGCGCATAAACTTCAGCTATTGCTCGAAGCTGTGAATTACTTCCAAAAACAAGATCAGTTCTTGATGCGCACCTCATAACATCTCCAGTAGTTCTATCTATTGCATCATAGGAATTACTTCCTGTAGCTTTCCATTCTACGTCCATGTCAAGAAGAGTAGTAAAGAAATCATTAGATAATTGATTTACATTTTCAGAGAACAGGCCGTAGCCATTGGAACTGATTCCAAGAGATCTAAAGCCACCAACAAGAACAGTCATCTCAGGAGCGGATAATCCTAGAAGTTGAGCTCTATCAAGCATCATTTCTTCTGGACTAACTGTAAAATGTCTTTGGAGATAATTACGGAATCCATCTGCCACAGGTTCAAGAACTGCAAATGAGTCCACATCGGTTTGTTCCTCAGAAGCATCCCCTCGACCAGGAGTAAATGGGACTTCTACACTGGTTGCCATTTCAATACCAACATTTCCTGCTAAAACAATAGCATCAGCTAGACTAATGTTATGAGAACTGGAAATCTCCTTTAGCGTGCTTAGAACTTTATCAAGTTGTTCTGGTTTATTCACATCCCAATTTTTTTGAGGAGATAGGCGAATTCTTGCACCATTTGCACCACCGCGCATATCTGAACCTCTAAAAGTTGAAGCACTTGCCCAAGCAGTTTCTACCATTTCTTGAATACTAAGTCCACTTTTCTTAATGGCTGATTTAACTGTTGAAACATCATAATTGGCATTTCCCTTAGGAACGGGGTCTTGCCAAATCAGTTCTTCATCTGGAACATTAGGACCAAGATACCTTGCTTTTGGCCCCATATCACGATGAAGTAATTTGAACCAAGCACGAGAAAAAGCATCTGCAAAGTCCTTTGGATTATCATGAAAATGTTTCGAAACTTTTCGATATTCAGGGTCGCGAATCATAGCCA
>Ga0233427_10000368_pt1 | contig 58326 bp, 47 predicted proteins | sample SI_118_April2016_5_FD_179885 | JGI IMG/M metagenome (GOLD analysis project Ga0233427, IMG submission 179885) | Seawater microbial communities from Saanich Inlet, British Columbia, Canada - SI_118_April2016_100_MG | ecosystem: Environmental > Aquatic > Marine > Inlet | place: Canada: British...
TAATTTATTATTCGAGCTAACTAAAAGAACTACAGGAATTTATGAGAATAAAAAAAGCGGAATCTTAACTCATAATGAGATGGATTCCGCTTTGGTGGAGCTGGGGGGTATCGAACCCCCGTCCAAACAAGGAATTAAATAACTTTCTACATGTTTATCTTATTTTAGTTTTCGAAATTAGGTCGGAAACAAGCACCCAAACCTAATCCTTAGCTTTTTAAAGTTTCGCTAGCTTATAAAAGCAATAAACTAGCTATCCTGAAATTTATTATGCCTCATGATTTATAGGAATCAGAAGGTCCTATAAAAGAGACAAAAGCTTACGTAATTATATAAATTAGGCAGCTAAAGCGTAATTATCTTCGCCAATTAAAAAAGTTGAATTTTAATATTTACGAGCTAAAATACAATGCTCGACATGCTTACTATAAAATGCACTTGCAGTCAAATCCAGTCAGCCCCAATAAATCAAAGAACAGTTGCAAAATTACAAAAATGACAAGTTAAGTATTGTTCTTTTTTTATTTTTGTGCATCAAAAAGAATAAGATTATGAAAATAGGAGTTTTAGCAGAAGATAAAGCACTAGATGATAAACGTGTCCCATTAACTCCTGAGCAGTGTAAAATACTCATGACGATCTATCCTGGCCTACAACTTTTTGTAAAAAGTAGTGCTATTAGATGTTTCTCAGATGAGATGTATATTGCTAATGGTATAGATGTTGTTGATGATTTGAGTGATTGTGATGTTTTAATAGGAATAAAGGAAGTTCCTATAACATCACTTATAGCAGATAAAACCTATTTTTATTTTTCACACACTATAAAAGCACAGCCTTACAATAGGGGGTTGTTATTAAGGATGATGGAACTTAATATTAATATGGTTGATTATGAGGCACTCAGGGATAAACAAGGAAAACGATTATTAGGATTTGGTAGGTATGCTGGTATTGTAGGCGCCTACAATGGCCTCTTAACTTACGGGTTAAAATCAGAGAAATATAATTTGAAAGCAGCTTATAGTTGTGAGGATAGTATAGAAATGGAACAGGAGTTAGCTAAAATTAAGCTTAGTCATGAGAAAATAATAGTTACAGGTAATGGTAGGGTAGGTAATGGAATTTTGGAAATAATTCAGAAAGTCAATATCAGAGAAGTTTCAAAAGAAGAATTTCTAAATGAGATATTCAATGAAGCTGTTTTTCTACATTTGAATACTATGGACTATAATGTTCGAAAAGATGGAATTTCTTCAGATAAACAGGATTTCTATAATAACCCTGATTTATATTGTTCTTCATTTATGCAATACACAAAGCAAGCTGATATTTTTATTGCAGGACATTATTACAGTTCAGGATCTCCTTATTTATTTACTAGAGAAGAAGCGAAAGATTCAGAGTTTAACATTCAAGTTATAGCTGATATTTCTTGTGATATAAACGGTCCTGTTGCTTGTACAATTAAACCGTCAACTATTACTAATCCAATCTATGGATATGATAAGCAATCAGAACTAGAAGTAGATTTTAGAAATGAGAATGCAATTGCTGTTATGGCAGTTGATAATTTGCCTTGTGAGTTACCAAAAGATGCTTCAGAGGATTTTGGTAATGAGATGATAAATAAAGTCATCCCTTCTTTATTGATTAGTGATAATGAGCAAATTATTGCTAATGCAACTATTTGTAAAGCTGGAGATTTGACTCCAAATTTTGAATACTTAAGAAATTACGTAAACGGAAATTAGATTGCTTTTAAGTCAGCAATAGTTTGCGTAGGATTATCTGATTTAAATATAAAGCTTCCTGCAACTAATACATCAGCACCTGCGTCTAGTAATTTTTTTGCGTTAGATGAAGTTACCCCACCATCAATTTCTATATGAGTCTTTAGGTCTTGATTATTAGCCATCTGTCTAAGTTTTCTTACTTTATTGTAAGTCAATTCTTCAAACTTTTGCCCTCCAAATCCTGGATTTATTGACATTAATAAAACCATATAACATTTAGGTAAAATATCTTCTAAAACACTTACTGGAGTTGTTAAGTTTAATACTACACCAGCTTTACATCCAGCATCTTTAATCTGAGTAAGTGTCCTGTGTAAATGTACTGTTGATTCGTAATGTACAGTAATGATATCTGCACCAACTAAAGCAAACTCCTCAATATAGCGTTCCGGCTTTTCTATCATTAGGTGTACATCAAGTGGTTTTGTTGTGTGTTTTTTTATAGCCTGAATTACTGGCATTCCATAAGATATATTTGGTACAAAATGACCATCCATTACGTCAATATGAAACCAATCAGCTTGGCTATTATTTATCATTTCGCAATCTCTTTGAAGGTTTCCGAAATCTGCTGCTAATATTGAAGGTGCTATTTTATGTGACATGTAATATTTTTTTGGCAAATATAGATAATAAAAAAGAGGGCTAACAGCCCTCTTTTAATTTATCCTAAATAAGTTTTTAAAATTTTACTCCTTGAGGTTTGTTTCAATCTCCTAACTGCTTTTTCTTTAATCTGTCTTACTCTCTCTCTGGTTAAATCAAATTTTTCACCAATCTCTTCAAGTGTCATGGCGTGTCCTCCGTTTAATCCAAAGTAAGAAGAAACAACATCAGCTTCTCTAGGTGTTAAAGTATCTAAAGCTCTTCTGATTTCTTCTCTTAATGATTCTAACATTAATTCGGCATCTGGGTTTGGGCTTTCGTCAGAACCCATTACATCATATAAATTGCTGTCTTCTCCTTCAATTAAAGGAGCATCCATAGATACATGTCTTCCTGTATTTTTAAGGGATTGTTTGACCTCAGTAAGTGAAAGCTCAACTAAATCTGCAATTTCTTCAGGCGTAGGTGGGCGTTCAAATTTCTGCTCTAAAACTGCATAAGCCTTGTTGATTTTATTGATTGACCCAATTTTATTAAGTGGTAACCTTACAATACGAGATTGTTCAGCTAAAGCTTGTAGAATTGATTGGCGAATCCACCAAACAGCATATGAGATAAATTTAAATCCTCTTGTTTCATCAAAACGCTTTGCAGCTTTTATTAGCCCAAGATTTCCTTCATTAATTAAATCAGGTAAGGTTAATCCTTGATTTTGGTATTGTTTGGCAACTGAAACTACAAAACGTAAATTTGCTTTGGTTAATTTTTCAAGAGATCTTTGGTCACCAGCTTTAATTTTTTGTGCTAATTCTACTTCCTCTTCAGCAGTAATTAAATCAACCCTTCCAATTTCTTGTAAGTATTTGTCGAGTGATGCAGTTTCTCTATTGGTAACCTGCTTTGTAATTTTTAGTTGTCTCATCTGATTTTTTTAGTTATTTATTTTCATAAAGTGGTTATACGGATGATTTTGCAAAAGGTTACAATATTTAGAAAATTATTTTATTTGTTTTTCTGGCTTAGGTAAAAGTACTTTTCTTGATAATTTTAATTTACCACTTCTTTCGTCAATAGCAATTAATTTTACCTCAATAGCATCTCCTTCCTTAAGTACATCCTCAACATTTTCAACTCTTTCCCAAGCTAATTCCGATATATGAACTAATCCATCTGTATTAGAAGAAATTCCAACAAAAGCTCCATAAGGCATGATTGATTTTACTTTTCCTTTATAGATTGCTCCAATTTCAGGCATAAAGGCGATAGATTTTATTTGCTCTACTGCTAAATCAATTTTTTCTTGATCTGTCCCTAAAATTTCCACAACACCTATATTATCTACTTCTTCAATTGATATATTAGTTTCAGTTGAGGCTTGTAATTCTTGAATGATTTTCCCTCCAGGTCCAATAATTCCGCCAATAGTAGATTTAGGAACTTTTAATACAACAATCTTAGGAGTTTGAGGTTTTAACTGAACTCTTGGTTCTGTAATTGTATCAATAATTTTTTCTAGTATATGTAATCTTCCTTCTTTTGCTTGGTTTAAGGCTTTATCTAAAATTTCGTAAGACAATCCTTGTACTTTAATATCCATTTGACATGCAGTAATACCGTCAGTAGTACCACAGATTTTAAAGTCCATATCTCCTAAATGATCTTCATCACCTAAAATATCAGAAAGTACAGCATAATTGCTTGGATCTTTTTCATCAGAAATTAATCCCATTGCAATACCAGAAACTGGTTTTTGGATTTTAACTCCTGCATCCATAAGTGCCAGAGTGCCTGCACAAACAGTTGCCATTGAAGACGATCCATTTGATTCTAAAATATCAGAGACAATACGTACGGTATAAGGATTTTCAGCAGGAATCATTTTTTTCAATGCTCTTTGCGCTAAATTTCCATGACCAATTTCTCTTCTACTTACATTAAATTTCATCCTAGCTTCTCCTGTAGAAAAAGGAGGGAAGTTGTAGTGTAAATAGAAGCTTTCATATCCTTGATGAGTTACTCCATCCAAACGGTTGACATCAGTAGCTGAACCTAATGTTACAGTTGTTAATGATTGAGTTTCACCTCTTGTAAATACAGATGAACCATGCGGACTATATAAATAATCTACTTCACACCAAATAGGTCTGATATCAGTTGTTGCTCTTCCGTCTAACCTTTTTCCTTCTGCTAGCACCAGATTTCTTATCGCTTCTTTTTCAACATCATGGTAGTATATGCCAATTAATTTTGAATCATATTCTTCAACTTCATTTTCTGACAAGCTTTCAATCCAATCTGTTTTTACAGCGTTGAATTTAGTTGATCTTTCATCTTTACCTAAACCTTCATTAGCTACAGCATAAACAGCATCATAAGTTTCTGCTTTAATTCTATTTCTTAAATCTTCATCATGATTTTCATGGCAGTATTCTCTCTTTTCAGCTGAAACACCAGCTTTCGCAGCTAATTCTAATTGAGCAGCACATTGTACTTTAATTGCTTCATGTCCAATTTTAATTGCTTCAATCATTTCAGCTTCTGAAACTTCGCTCATTTCTCCTTCTACCATAGCTACACTATCAGCTGAAGCACCAACCATAAGGTCAATATCTGCTTTTTCTAATTCTGCTGATGAAGGGTTGATTATGAAACTCCCATCAATTCTTGCTACTCTACATTCTGAAATTGGTCCGTTAAAAGGAATGTCAGAAAGTGCTATTGCAGTTGAAGCTGCGAGTGCAGCTAAAGCATCAGGCTTTACATTAGGGTCATGTGAATTTAAAGATATCATAATTTGTACCTCAGCATGGTAATCACTAGGGAACATAGGCCTTAATATTCTGTCAACCAAACGCATTACCAATATTTCTTGATCGGTTGGTCTTCCTTCTCGTTTTAAAAATCCTCCAGGGAATCTTCCATCAGCAGCAAATTTCTCTCTATAATCTACTGTTAAAGGTAAAAAATCAACTCCCTCTCTAGCTTCAAAGCTTGAGACTACAGTTGCAAGCATGTGGGTATTTCCCATTCTTAATTCAACTGATCCGTGTGCTTGTTTTGCTAATTTTCCAGTTGAGATAGTTATCCCTCTTCCGTCTGGTAGTGTAATAATTTGTTTTTCTTCTTTTATCATCTTGTTTTCTTTGTTTATAAAAATTAAAAAAAGGCAATAAAAAATATTGCCTTTTTTGCAGTTTGTGTTTTTGTTTTATCTTCTCAGACCTAAATTTTTAACTAGTTCTCTGTATTTTAAAATATCTTTACCTTTTAAATAGTCTAGTAATTTTCTTCTTTTACCTACCATTAGTTGTAATGATCTTTGTGTTCCGTAATCTTTACGATTTGATTTTAAGTGCTCAGTTAAATATGAAATTTTCTTAGTAAATAAGGCTACTTGAGAGTGAACTGATCCTGAATCCTTGTCATCATTACCAAATTTCTTAAAAATTTTTTCTTTGTCTTGTGTTGTTATATTCATGTTTTTCTGTTTTAAAACCATTTTAATTTATGGGCTGCAAATTTAATAAACTAATTGAATAATTTACCCTTTTAAAATAGAATTTATTTTTTAATAATTCTAAATAATTGAGATAGTTTTTCTTTAAGCTCTTTTCTGTCAATTATAAAGTCAAGAAATCCATGTTCTTGTAAGAACTCGGATGTTTGAAATCCTTCAGGTAAATCTTTTCCGATAGTTTCTTTTACCACTCTAGGACCTGCAAAACCAATTAAAGCATCTGGTTCAGCAATATTCATATCTCCTAACATAGAAAAGGATGCAGTAGCACCACCAAAAGTAGGGTTAGTACATAGAGAAATGTAGGGTAACTTTGCTTTGCTCAGGAGTGCTAATTTAGCAGATGTTTTTGCCAATTGCATTAATGAGATTCCTGCTTCCATCATTCTTGCTCCTCCTGATTGTGATATAATTATCATTGGGTGTTTGTTTTCACGCGCATAATCAATAGCTCTTGCAATTTTCTCCCCAACCACTGAACCCATTGAACCTCCAATAAAGTTAAAATCCATAGCAGCAATAACAACTTCTTGTCCTTTTAATTTGCCATAAGCAGTTCTAACAGCATCTTTTAAACCTGTTTTTTGCTGCATCTCTTTTACTCTTTCAGGGTATTTCTTTTTATCTTTAAAAGTTAGAGGGTCTTTAGAATTCATATTGCTATCAAGTTCAGTAAATTTATTGTTATCAAACAAGATTGCAAAATATTTTTCAGAACCTATACGGCTATGGTGATTACAATTAACACAACAAAAAAGATTGTGTTTGTGCTCTTCGTTAGTTATGATATTCTTGCATTTTGAACATTTATGCCATAGGCCATCAGGAGTTTCCTTTTTTTCGTAAGTGGAAGTTGTAATTCCTCCCTTTATTCTTTTAAACCAATCCATTTGTTAAACGTTTGTATTTGTGTTATTTAAATCCTTAAATGATCTTGTTAATCTTTCTTTAAAAGTAATTTCCCCAGCTCTAATCCAAACTCTAGGGTCATAATATTTTTTGTTAGGTTTTTCATCTCCCTCAGGATTACCTATTTGTGTTTTTACATAATCACCATTAGCTAAAAAGTAGTCCCTCACTCCAGTTGTAAAACCCCACTGCAAATCAGTATCAATATTCATTTTGATAGCACCATAACCAATAGCCTCTCTAATTTCTTCTTGTGATGACCCTGAACCACCATGAAAAACAAAATTAATTGGCTGTTTCTCAGTTCCAAATTTTTCTTCAATATATTTTTGAGAGTTGTCCAAGATTCTAGGTGTTAAAACAACATTTCCGGGTTTATACACACCATGTACATTACCAAAAGCTGCAGCTATAGTAAACCTATCACTAATTTTCATAAGTTCTTCATAAGCATAGGATACTTCTTCAGGTTGAGTGTATAATTTTGAACTATCAATATTAGTATTGTCGACTCCATCTTCCTCACCTCCTGTAACACCTAATTCAATTTCAAGTGTCATATCAATTTTACTCATTCTTTCAAGATACTTTTTGCATATTTCTATATTTTCTTCAATAGGTTCCTCTGATAAATCAATCATGTGTGATGAATATAATGGTTTACCATGTTCAGCATAAAATTTCTCACCAGCATCTAAAAGTCCATCAATCCAAGGGAGTAGCTTTTTAGCAGCATGATCGGTATGTAGAATAATACTTACTCCATATAATGCTGCCATTTGATGCACATGGATAGCTCCAGAAATTCCCCCTGCAATTGTAGCTTCATTATTTTCGTTTGACAATCCTTTACCTGCAAAGAATTGACATCCGCCACTTGAAAACTGAATGATTGCTGGAGCATTAAGTTCAGCTGCTGTTTCCAAAACTGCATTTACCGTACTTGTATTTGTTACATTAACAGCAGGAAGTGCATATTTATTCTTTTTTGCATCCGTAAAAACTTCTTGCACACTATCTCCTGAAAGCACCCCGCTTTTAAATTTAGACATATTTTTTATTTTTAATTTAGATGAGCAAAATTATAAGATTGTTATGAAATTTAGCATAATTTTCTAATAATTTCATATTATTGATTATAATTAAAATAAATTAAGTGATTTCAAAAAATCAAATTAAGTTTATTAAGAGTTTATATCTTAAAAAAAATAGGGTAAAGGCACAATTATTTGTTGCAGAGGGAGAAAAAATTGTAAATGAATTGTTGAATTCTAAATTTGAAATTGAACATATATATTCAACAAAACAATTTTCAGGCATAAATAGTAGACAAAAATCAGCAATAACATTGATTACTAATGATGAATTGTCAAGGATAAGTAACTTGAATTCACCAAATAATGTCTTGGCTATTGTTAGGATTAAACAAAAAGAATTAGAAAACAATACTGGAATTACTTTAGTGCTAGATGATGTTAATGATCCTGGAAATTTAGGAACTATAATTAGAATGTGCGATTGGTTTGGTATTGCACAACTTATTTGTTCAAAAAATACGGTAGATTGCTATAATCCTAAGGTAGTTCAATCTGCGATGGGCTCTCTGTTTAGAATTAATATTAAATACTTGGAATTAGATACTTATTTAGCTAATATTGATACGCCCATTTATGGTGCTTATATGAACGGTGTTAATATTAAGGAAGAAGAAATACCTAATCACGTTCATCTTATTATGGGGAGTGAGGCGAATGGTATATCTGAATCAATTAGTAAATACATTACGAATAAAGTATCAGTTAAAAATATTGGAAATAATGCAGAATCATTAAATGTAGCGATAGCTACTTCAATATTATTGCATGAGTTATGTTCTTAATTTCTTTTGAACTTATACTCTTTGTTCCATCTTATTCCTTCCCATCCGCATTTATCGCAGATATAGCGTCTCCAATCAAGTATTGTAAGAGTTAAGTAGAAAATAATTTTATCTCTAAGAATTCTTTTCACTCTTTTAAGACTACTCTTACAATCAGGACAACAGTTATTGGAATTTTTACTTCTTTTTTTGCTTCCAACTCCTAAATATTTAAAAAGAAATATAATTAATATATATATTAATATAGAAATGAATAATAATAGAAAATAATCCATATATAGTGATTTCTGTTCTTTTGAAAATATAGAAATACCCTAGTGTATTCTTAATTTACTTTGCAAAATTAAATAATAAAAAGTAATTTATCAGGATTAATCTATAGAAATTTAGAAAAAAGATTGTGAGAATATTTTTTATTCAAAAGTAAACGAAATCATCCATCCGCTTGTACTTAAATGATTTATGGATTGGGTGTAAATTGTTTCATCCTTTGAAAGAAGGTTTAAAATTCCATATGAGAGTTTTATCTGCGGAGAGAATTTGAAATATTCTAAGTAAAAATCAAATCCAAAACCAATTTCCCCCATTAAGTCATTTTTCTTTAATTTTACTATTTCTTGCCCTTCATCATTTATTTTGTCTTGTGAGGCAACATCTAAACTGTATTTTACACCTCCAATTACATAGGTTCTGAAATTATTATATCTAGCAGATTTATATTTTATATATATAGGGAAATCAATTAAAGTAGATTCGATTCGTTTTACTCTTTCATCACTTACACCATTGCTATCAATAAACCCATAATTCAAATTTCGCTCTCCAAAAACTAGCGTAGGAATAAATCGTAAGTCGGTAAACTTCCCTATTCTTAGGTTAGATACTATCCCAAGATTAAATCCTTTTTGACTATTAGAAAGCAGGGCGAGTAAGGTGTCATTAGTTAGGGTATTACTATTTTTCTTAATGTTAAAATTAAGTTCATTTATTCCAAGTGTAAATCCAAAATGTAATTTCTTAAAATCATATCGAGCCAGATTTTGAGGTGTCTTATGTTTTTGTCCATAAGAGTTGCTAGCTCCTATAAATAAAAGTAAGATAATAAGATATATAATTTTCTTCTTCATTTAGCCCGTAAACGATAAGGATATTATTTTATTGCAATATATAATGAAACAATCCCAAAGGAAAGGGGAATATGTTTACATTCTTTAAATCCTACTTTATTAAGTTCAGTTAAAAAACTATTTCCAGAAGGAAAGAAAGAAACAGAATCGGGCAAGTAAGTGTAAGCATTTTTGTCTTTTGAAATAATACCTCCAATAAAAGGCAATATATGATGAAAATATAGATTGTAAAACTGTTTTAAAGGAAAATGAATTGGCTCTGAGGGTTCAAGTATAACTACTTCACCTCCTGATTTTAGTGCTCTATACATTTCTGAAAGTCCTTTGTTCAAATCTTCAAAATTACGCACACCAAAGCCAGCAGTTATTGCATCATAACTATTGTCCTGAAAAGGTAAGTTCTCTGAATCAGCCAATTGTAATTGAATTCTATCTGTAAGTCCTATTTTAGTTATTTTTTCAATTCCAACGTCAAGCATTCCTTGTGAAATATCAATTCCTGTAATATTAGCATTGGTATATTTTGAAGCACTAATAGCAAAATCACCAGTTCCAGTAGCAATATCAAGTATTGTAGCTGGCCTATTGTTTAGTTTTTTAATAGCAATTTTACGCCAGATATTATCCATTCCTAAAGATAATGTATGATTCAGGAAATCATAACTATTCGCAATGTTATCAAACATTTTAATTACTTGTTTTTTTTTTGTTTCTGTGTTGTTATAAGGAGTGATTTTAGCCATTAACTAATGTGTTTTAAAGCTTGTTTAAGTAATTTTTCTTTGTTGATAGGTACAACTCCAACCTCTTCACATACTATCCCGCCTGCTAATGTAGAAAGCATGGAAAGGTCAGTGTAATCAATGTTTGAAGCAAGGCAAAGTGATGCTACAGAAATAACAGTATCTCCAGCACCAGAAACGTCAATAATATTTTTCTTAAAAGCTGAAGTATGCTTAAATTTCTTCTCAGAATTAATACATATCCCTCTTTCTGATAAAGTAAGTAAAACTCCTTTTGCTGAAAGTTGTTTTCTTAGTTTTGTGGTAGCTTGCTCAATTTCAGCAATATTATTGTCATCAAAATCAATCTTCATTCCTGCTTTTATTTCAGCTAAGTTGGGTTTAAATATTGTGCAGTTTTTATAAGAGTTAAAGTTTAGTTTTTTAGGGTCAACAATTGTAGGAATTCCTTTTTTATTTGCATAAGCTATTACTCCTTCAATTATTTTAGGAGTAAGCACTCCTTTATTATAATCCTGTAAAATAATAACATCAATATCATTCATTAAATTGATAGTAAGTTTTAAGAATTCTTCTGCATGAACAATAGGGAAGGTTTCTTCTTCATCAATTCTTAATTGGTGTTTGTTTTCGGCAATTACTCTAGTTTTTATAGTTGTTTTTCTTTTATTAGCAGTAAGTATTCCTGCTGTTGATAGGTTCGATTCTTTCATTAATTTCTCAAATAAACGACCTCTTTCATCCGTGCCTATTACTGAACATAAAAAAGGGTTAGCACCAAGAGCTTTTAAGTTAAGAGCAACATTTGCCGCTCCTCCTAATCTGTTCTCATGTTTTTTTACTTCAACTACTGGCACAGGAGCCTCTGGGGAGATTCTATTTACTTCTCCCCACATATAGGCATCAATCATGGCATCACCTATAATTAGAACTTTTTTTTCATTAAATCCTTGAAATAATGTTTTGATATCCATTAGCTCAGTTTAGCTAATTGTTGTTTAACTCTTGACATTGCCTCCATTAACTTATCATCAGATTCAGCATAAGAAATTCTTACGCATTCAGGATTTCCAAAAGCATCACCAGATACAAAAGCAACATGAGCTTTATTTAGTAAATACATGCAGAAATCATTTGCATTATTGATAATAGTATCGCCAACTGACTTACTAAAATAATAACTTACATCAGGAAAAACATAAAATGCTCCTTGTGGAACATTGCACTTAATACCTTTAATACTATTCAATTCATTTAAAATCATATTTCTCCTTTTTAGGAAAGTAGCTTTCATTTCATTAGTAACTTCTTTTGGGTCGGCAAGCATAGCTGTTTCAGCTGCTTTCTGTGCAATAGCACAAGTAGCAGAAGTAATTTGTCCTTGAATTTTGTTACAAGCTTTAGCAATCCAAAGTGGCGCTCCAATAAAGCCAACTCGCCAACCTGTCATTGCAAATCCTTTAGAAACACCATTTACTGTTATTGTTCGATCTTTCATACTAGCAATCGTTCCCATTGAAAAATGAACTTCAGTAAAGTTTATATGCTCATAAATTTCATCAGCAATAACATAAATATCAGGATATTTTTTGAGCATTTTTGCAATTGCTTCTAATTCTTTTTGGGTGTAAACAGTTCCACTTGGATTACATGGAGAGCTAAACATTAATAGTTTTGTTCTTGGTGTAATTTCAGCTTCTAACTGTTCAGGAGTAACTTTAAAGTCAGTATCAATATTAGAAGGAACTTCAATAGGAATACCTTCCGATAATTTGATGATCTCGATATAACTTACCCAGTAAGGGCAAGGCAAAAGAACTTCATCACCAGGATCTAATAAACTCAAACATATATTGGCTAAGGATTGTTTAGCTCCAGTAGAAGTTACAATTTGGTCAACTGTATATTTTAAATTATTATCTCTTTTAAATTTTTGAACAATAGCGTTTCTTAGCTCAGGCAAACCAGGTACAGGTGTGTAGTGAGAGAAATTATCATCTATCGCTTTTTTTGCTTCTTCTTTAATAAAATCAGGAGTGTCAAAATCAGGTTCACCAAGGCTTAGGGCAATTACATCATGTCCTTGATCTTTTAATTCTCTACTCATCCTTGCCATTGCCAAGGTTGCAGATTCTGCTAATCGATTTAACCTATCTGATACTTTTGCCATTCTTTATATTTTGTTTTTTTAAAAGGGACAAATATAGGTAATAGTTGTTGGTTGCTAGTCACTAGTTTTTATATTTTGTTTTCTATATTCATTTTTTAGTTTAGAAATATAAGAATTGTAATTTTAGTTTCTATTTTAATAATATGTTTTTTGATAATTATAAAAGCAGAAAATTATTCAGTAGAGAATGCCAGTAAATCATATAGAAAAATTCATCTTTTATCCTAAATAAATTACCACTTATTGATTTTTCTGACTATGATTGTATTTAAACAGAGATAGAAAGTACTCTTCTAATAATCAGTATTCTCACCTTCTTTGACATCATCATTCTTAATGTTAGACTGTTTGCTTGAAGCTTTAAAATTAAGTTTACCAAAGGTGTATTTAAAACTAATGCCAATAGATCGGAAAGTTAAATTCCGTTCAGAATGTAGGGTAAAGTTGATGCCACTTACATCAGTAGTAAATACTTTGTATTTATTGAAAGGCTCAACAATATGCATCCCTAAAGAACCTCTTTTATTTTTAAAATCCTTTTTAATTCCAAAGCTCATCATACTAAATGAAGTAGAAGTTCCTTGTATAGTTTGTGAAGGTGAACGAAAAAATCCCCAACCCTCAATTTTCCATTTCTTACCTAAATCATAAGTTCCTCCAAAATTGTAGCTGTATAGCAAGTTACTGGTAAGTGATATCTCCTTGCCATCTATATCTCCAGAGCCAGTATATTGATATAAGTTAAACCCAGAACGAATATTCAGTTTGTCAAATCGTAATGAACCAAAATAACTAAATCCATAAGTGGTACTTGAACCAATGTTCTCAAATTTATTAATTGATATTCCTGTTGTATCAATTCTTGTATAGGATTCTATAATATCAATACTCTTTTTTGCATATAGACTATAACTTCCTTGGTATTTCTTCCCAAAATTATTATATCCCATTTCTACTTGATGTGTGCTAGCAGGGAATAGATTAGGATTTCCTTCAGTGATACTAAAATTATTTGTTCTAAGAATGCTTGGGTTTACATGTTTTATTCCAGGTCTAGAAATACGATTATTATAACTTAGTTTGAGAGATTCTGTTTGGCTAAACTCTTTAGCCACTGTTAAACTTGGTAATATATTTCTGTATGAATTCTCAAATGGATCTTTCTTACCAGAATCCCAATCTCCATTAATAATAGTCTTTTCATATCTTACCCCTGCTTTTAGTCCAATATCATTAGCTAAATTCCAGTCAGATGAGATATAGCTAGATAATACTTTCTGATTGTAATTAAAAATATCTTGAAGAGCTCGAAAGCCCTCTAAATTAGAGGAAGTTGAACTAACTATCTCTCTATCCCTATTAATTAATTTTGCACCCACTTCAAGTTTATTCTCTTCTAAAAATGGATGAGTATAATCCAATTGTAAAGTATACTCTATTTCTTTTTCATCATTATCCGTACCATACTGTTTTATATCGTTTCTGTAATTATCAATATCATCATCTCCTATATTTCCACCTATTTGGAATGAGATACTTAGTTCTCTGTCTTCATTGTCAGCAAAGGTTTTAATATAATCTGTACTCCATTCTATATTTGTCTTTTCTCCACTCATTTCTATGTAGGAATCATAAGAATTATCTAAAGAATCTATAGTGGCATGGTCATAATGATATTGAGTAGAATCATTACTAAATGAATTTCTTCCTGATATACGAATATCAGACATGATACTATTGTAAGCATTTACATCATAAAACATATTTATTGACCCTCTATACATTTTCCATTGACTAAAAGTATTACTGGAGTCAATTAAGGTATTAATGTCTTCTTGGTTTGAAAGGTCCCAATCTTCCCTTTTAGAATTAGCATTTCCAATCCTAGGCCAACTCCAATGCCCACCACCTCTTGCTGAAAGACCAAACCTTCCTTTGCCTAAACTGAGGTTAGCATTTTGGCGGTTCATTCTGGTTCCAAAAGCACTGCTTAACGTACTCTTATAGCCGTCAATCACTTTTCTTTTGGTGATAATATTTACTATTCCGGCATCTCCTTCTCCATCATATTTTGCGCCAGGACTTGTTATTATTTCTACACTTTTTATTTCATCAGCTGGGATCATCTGAAGAGCAGTAGCAATATCAGAAGTGAAAAAAGAAGAAGCTTTTCCATTTACTAAGAACTTGATGTTTTTTGAACCTCTTAAGCTTACCTCTCCTTCTAAATCAACCGTAAGTAGAGGTGCTTTCCTTAGTACATCTGTAGCATCATTCAATCCCTCATTCATATCATCCTCCGCATTATAAACTATCTTATCAATTTTATTTTCAAAAATTGGTTTCTGCTCTGATATTTTAACTTCCGAAAGCATCTCAGTATTAGCAATTAGCAATATATCAGCAAGCTTTACATCTGGCTTCTTTTTGGTGAGTTCAATATCAATATTCTGAGTATCATATCCTATATAACTTACACTAACCTGATATCTTCCTGAACGAATTTTATTCATATAGAACCTTCCTTTTGCATCTGATATTGTTCCTTCAATTATTTTATTCCATTTAATATTTGTAAGACTAATATTAGCATATTCAAGTATTTTTCCAGTTTTGCTATCAATAATTTTGCCACTAACATTACCTTTTATATAATCTTTGGAATTATCTTTTCCTAAACCCTTGAAGCTTCCACCTCCACCACCTCTTTCCTGCGCTAGAGTGATAAATGGAAAAACAAGTAAAATCAGTAGTATACGTTTCATCTTTATATTTTATAAATTATTAGTTCTTAAATGTATTTTATTTGGCATTGGTTACAAGAGAGATTAAAATAAATTTGATTAAATTTAGTGCGACCAACCAAACAAACATTTTTCTTTGATTATATCAGCTACACCTTCTGGGACTTGATTTTCCCAACTCCCTTCTTTACAGTTTTTTATTTTCATTAAAACTTCTCTTGAAAAGATATTTAAAACTTTAGGATTAAAATCTAAATCTATTAATCTTCCGTTACTAAGTAAGTAATTGTACAAATCTTTAATTCTTGGATGAATAGGGACATTATCACTATTTAATAACTCTGTTTTGTCATTTGGTTTGTAAGGATATAAATAAAAACGAATGTCTCTTGTAAATATAATTCCAAATGCCTCCATTATTCCTCCATTCAGATTTCTATAATATCTCTCTTCAAACATTTCTACCAAATTATCAACTCCAAGGATAAGTCCCATTCTTGATTTTGTAAATTGAGATAAATATTCTATTAGTTTATAATATTTTTTGTAATTAGATATCATTACTGTATATCCTAGTGAACACAGGATGTCTACTCTATCTAAAAAGTCTCTTTCATCAACTTCACCTTCAGATCTTAAATTGCTAAGTGTAATTTCAAAAAGCAGTTGAATATTTTCTTCTTTTACTTTTGAATTTTTCTTAAATTCTTGCAAACCTCTTTCAAGCATATCAATATTAACCTTTGTGACAGGCCTAAAACTACCCCTTATGGTTACGATATTTTTTTTATGCAGTATATCAGAAGGCTGCTGATTCATTCCGTCAGGAGTGAATATGACTGCATTTGTCATGCGTTCTTTTACTAAGGTAAGACTTAATAGACGATTATCGACATGATCAAAAGCAGGTCCAAGCACTTCAATCATATCTATCTGTACTTTATCCTTTGATAGATTGTCATATAATTGCTTCAATATTTCTTTAGGATCTGTTTCATTAAAACAGGCATGCAGCATATTTGTTCCTATAATACCTACTGTTGCTTGTTGTAGTTGTGCTTCAGCATCATTTAATAAAACATGAATAATGAAATCATTTGGTTTCTGGTCAGGAGTTAACTGGAAACGTAAACCCATCCATCCATGCCCTTTTGTTGTTTTAGAATAATTGATTGTTGCTATTGTATCAGCAAATGCAAAATAACACGTATTATTATAATTATCCCTATTTAATCGTTCCTCCAAAAGAGAGTATTCTTTTTGGAGCATTTTCTCTAATCTTGATTTACAAACATATCTTCCATCAGGTTCTCTTTCATATATAGCATCAGAAAAATCCTTGTCATAAGCTGACATAGTTTTGGCAATTGTACTTGAAGCCGAGCCAACTCTGAAAAAATTTCTTACTACTTCCTGTCCTGCACCAATCTCTACAAATGACCCATAAATAGAATCATCTAAGTTAATTGCAAGTGCTTTTTGGGCTGGTGAAAGAATGATATTATTGTCCATTACTACTTTCTTAAAATTTTTGCAAATTTATATAGATATATCTGTACAAAACACTTATTATATATAATTTTACAAAAAAACTTTAATACTGATATGAAAATTACTATTTTAGGAACAGGTACATCACAGGGAGTGCCCGTCATTACGTGTGGTTGTGAGGTTTGCCTTTCTTCTAATCTAAAAGATAAAAGATTACGTTCATCAGTAATGATTGAGGTTGATAATCTTAATATTGTAATTGATACCGGACCTGATTTTAGACAGCAAATGCTAAGAGAAAGGGTAGAAAAAGTAGATTCTATCTTGTTTACTCACCATCATAAGGATCATGTTGCGGGAATGGATGATATTAGAGCTTTTAATTATAAGTGGAAAAGAGATATGCCGATATATTGCAATCAAATTACTAGTGACGCTTTGAAATTGGAATTTCCGTATATCTTTTCAGACTTTAAGTATCCTGGAATTCCAAAAGTAAAAATTAATATTATTGAAAATAAACCTTTTAATATAGACAAAACTATAATTCAACCTATTGAGGTTTTGCATTATAAATTACCCGTTTTAGGTTTTAGAATAAAGAACTTTGTGTACCTAACAGATGTAAGTGAAATATCATTAAAAGAGAAAGAAAAAATGAAAGGGGCTGATTTGATTATTTTAGATGCATTAAGAAAAAATGCTCATATATCTCATTTCACATTAGAACAAGCATTGGCTCTTTTAGAAGAGTTAAATCCTGAACAAGCTTTATTGACACATATTTCACACTATATGGGCTTACATGATAGTGTAAATGATGATCTACCTAATCATATAAAATTAGCATATGATGGCCAAGTAGTAATTTTGAATGAATAAGATTATGAAAAGTGCATTTGCCTGATAAAAAATTAAAATGTATTTTTGTACAAACAGAAATATATTATGAAAAGCAAAATTTTATGTATTATTTTAACAATAAGCACTAGTTTACTATACGCTACAAAACATGAGCATATTGATGAAAATGAAATTCGATATTTTAAAGTTTCACCATTAGATCTAGCAATGCAGCAGCAACTAAGAGAAGGTAGAGTTTGGCAAGCATTTTTAACTGATAACCCTAATTGGTTCGTGATGTTCAATGAAAATAATAAAATGCCGCATAGAGCTTTTGGGGAGCCTATCCAATTAAACGGAAGCTCTAGTACTGATGTGCTAAATTTCTTATCAGCCACAAGCTTTGTTCTTCCAGCAGATTTAAGATTTAAAAAAAGCAGTAAAAATGATAAGTATATCAATTTTCATTTCAATCAGTTTTATAATAATATTGAAATTATTAATAGTAAAGTATATGCTAAATTAAGTTTGGATAATAAGTTGATAGCTTTTGGTCTTGATATTTATAATGATATTAATATTAATATCAATCCAATAATTAATTTTAATACAGCAATAACTGCTGCACAACAACAAATTAATCAGCCAATTACTGATGTTTCAGTTCAAGATGATTTAATGATTTTGCCTATTCCTAAAAATGGAAAGTATGTTTATCATTTGGTATATATTGTTAAATTTAAAACTAAAATTGAAGCTGGTCCAGCTCACTATATCTGCTATGTAGATGCTAATGATGCTACTTTATTGATGCGTAGAAATGAGGTGATGTATGAAGCGCCACCTACTGTTTCTTCAGTTTCTGGAGAATTATATACTACTCATCCTTACAACCCTACTTCAGTTGAAAAGTTAAAACATTTGAAGGCAAATAATCCTGCAACGGGGGCTAATTATTATACAGATTTATTTGGAAATGTAACTATTTCATTGCCTATAGGTACTCAGATAAGATATAAGCTTGAGGGTTTGTATGCTGATGTTCAGACTAATGGAAGTACACCTGATTTATATGCTAACCTTTCTGCAACTAATACTATTTTATTTAATAATTCTAATTCCACTATACAAGAAAGAACAACATATCGTGCTGTTAATGAAATTCATGATCATTTTTTAAATATATTTCCTAGTTATCCATCTAATGGTTTTTTAAATCAACCATTAGAAACAAATGTTGATGAATTTGGTACATGTAATGCTTTTTTTGCTGGTACATCTATTAATTTTTTTGCAGAAGGGCTTTCTAGCAATGGAACAGATTATTGTGAGGCTACAGGAAAGATTGCTGATGTTGTTTATCATGAGTATGGACATGCAATTAATAGATACAAGTATATTGGAGATGCTATGAATGGAGGTATGAAGAATGGAGGGTTGAATGAAGGATTTGCTGATGTTTGGGCTTTTACATTAACAGAAGATCCTATTCTAGGCATTGGGTTCTATCAAAATAACCCAACAGGTTTTGTAAGACGTTTTGATATTGACAAGAAAGTTTATCCACAGGATTTAGTCGGAGAGGTTCATGCTGATGGGGAAATTATTGCTGGTGCTTTTTGGGATACTTATTTGAATCTGGGCAATATGAATCAGATGATTGATTTATTTAAGTATACTTATGATAGTGGAGTTGATGGATCTAATGGAAATGAAGGAGAGATTTATACAGATATCCTGATTGAGGTTCTATATGCTGATGATAATGATGCTAATTTAACTAATGGTACTCCAAACGATATTGCAATTATAAGTGCATTTGCTTTACATGGGATTACATTAATTTCTAATGCTGTAATTAATCATACTCCTGTTACTACAGCTAGTGCAAATTCAATCATCTCTATTAATGCAAATATTCAATTAACTTATGCATGGGCTTTAGGTTCAGTAGACTGTTATTATAGATTAAATACAGATACTAGTTGGTTGCCTTTAGTAATGACACAATCTGGTAGTAATTTTATAGGACAAATACCTTCACAAGTAGATGGCAGTATTATCGCTTACTATATTTCTTTAGAAGATAATTATGGTTTCAAATCTGGAATAACTCCATTTTCTGCTAACAAAACACCTAATAGATTTGCTAATCTTCCCTACTTTATAATGATTGGCTACGAATTAGAAATGGAAGAAGATTTTGATTTTTCTGTAGGTTTTTGGCAAACTGGTGATCCAAGCGATAATGCAACAACTGGTTTCTGGGAAATTGGAACTCCTTTAGGTTCATTCGTTTCTCCAGGTGATCCTAATACAATGGTTCAGCCAGACAATCAGCATACGCCAAACGGTACTGAATGTGCATTTACAGGTAATGCAACTTCATCTAGTGCTAGTATAGGGGAAAATGATGTTGATGGTGGACATACTACTTTATATTCACCTACATATGATGTTACAAATTATGTGAATCCTGCATTTAGTTATTGGAGATGGTTTACTAATAATACAGGAGCTGAGCCTAATGCTGATTGGTGGCAGGTTTCTATTACTGGTGATGGTGTTAATTGGGAAAATATTGAAAACAATCTTACTTCTGATACGCGTTGGAGAAGATTTGCTTTTAGAGTTAAGGATTATATTAGCTTAAACAGTACTCAGGTTCAATTAAGATTTGTTGCTTCTGATAGTACTAATGGATCATTAAGTGGTGGTAGTTTAGTTGAGGCTGCAATTGATGATTTATATCTCTGGAATTCAGTAGAGAGCGGTACATCAATTGATGAAAATGGCAATATATTAACACCTAGAAATTTAATAAAAATTACTGATTTACTTGGAAGAGAAATTGAAGCTGATAAGTTAGTTGGCAAAACAACTTTATTCTACCTTTATGATGACGGTAGTGTAGAAAAAAGGATAATCTTAGATTAACACTTTTTAAATTTTCCATTATTAAAGATTGCTAGGGCTTTTCCTTTCAGTTTTTCTCCAACAAATGGTGTGTTGTTTGATTTTGATTTTATGTCCCCTTTTGTGAACTCCCATTCTAAATCAGGATTAAACAAAGTGATATTTGCTGTATTTCCCTCTACTAATGTAGCTTCATTTAAGCCTAGTATCTTTCTTGGATTTATTGCTATTTTTTCAATTAGCTGACTTAGTCCAAGGTGAGGGAGTAAGTATTTCCCTAAAAGTCCAAATGCTGATTCTAATCCTATTATTCCATCTGCAGCATTATCAAATTCTACTCTTTTATGTTCGTCATCTTGTGGGCTATGGTCAGTTGTTATGACATCAATAGTTCCTTCCTTTAATGCTTTTATTAATGCTTTATTATCTTTTTTAGTTCTTAAAGGGGGCATTACTTTGTAGCGAGTATCAAAGTTATTGATAGCTTCATCTGTTAAAAAGAGATTGTGAAGTGCAACATCTGTAGTAATCTTTAATCCTTTTGTTTTTGCCTTTTTTATTTTCTCTGCACTCCCTTTTGTACTTATGTAGCAAAGGTGAAAACGACTATTAGTGTATTCGCAAATGCTTATATCTCTATTCACCATCATCTCTTCTGCCAGAGCAGGAATTCCTTTTATTCCCAGTTTAGTGCTTATAGTTCCTTCATGCATATAGCCGTCATTCGCTATGCTATTTTCATTAGGATAGTTCATTATTAAGGCATTACAATCCTTAGCATATAGCATGGCAATTTTAAGAATTTCATTTCTTTTGATAGATTTTTTATCATCTGTAAAGACAAGGCAACCAGCCTTATTCATGTCGTGCATTTCAACTAATTCGTTACCCTCTTGTTTCTTTGTTAAATTGCCAGCAGGTAGGATGTCAACTATATTTTTTGTTGTTGCATTTTGAATGAATTTTATCATTCCTTTATTATCAAGACTTGGAGTGGTGTTTGGCATTATCATTACTCCAGTAAACCCTCCTTTTATAGCTGCTTTACTACCACTTTCTAAAGTTTCTTTTTGTTCGTTTCCTGGTTCAGAAAAATTGGCATGTAAATCGAACCAACCTGGTGATAGGTGCAAATTATTGGCTGAATATTCAATTTCTGTTCCATTATTTAATGATTCCTTGCAGGACTTAATTGATTTGGCAATTTTCTCAATCTTACCATTTTTGATAAATACATCCACTATCTTATTATGGTACTTTGAATTGGTGTCAATTATTTTAACCGACTTAATTAGTAAATTCATAATTTTATCAATTTAATAAGGAGTATTTCAGTTGCAAAAAATAGAAGTGAAAAAATTAATGCTATTTTCCATAATTCTTTTGCTTTTTGGGTTTCATTTATTGTAGCAATTAGTGATTTTGTATTACCACTAATTATCTGTATGTTTTCTAAATCGACACTGCTTTTCCATTTCTTTAATTCACTTATTGTTAGGATTTTACTCTCGCTTTCTGTTGTGGTATAGTTATAGGCAATTGCATCTATCATTTTTCCCTCAACTTCAACAGTGTAAATTCCGTTTTCATAAACTTGATTATGTGTGTAAAACACTTGCTTTCCTAAATGTGTTTTTTGAGTAGGAATGATATCTATCTTATCATTTTTAAGATGAACTATAGCATTTCTATTTTTTATTGCATTACTACTAAAATAATCCTCTGGACTAATTGTGTTATAAATAGATTCAGTTCTGATGGAGGAAGTTGCTATATTCAATATAGTAGGCACAAATAATGCATGCTTACTAAAGTTATTAAATTTGATGTTAAGTGGGCTATTAAAAAGATAGATTGAGCCTTTCCCTTTGTCAAATAGAGATAAGAATTCTATATTGTTTTCCAGAGTCAAAAGAGTAATACTATTACTATTTGTTTGAGAAATTATTGGATAGTATTTTTTTATTTCTGGAAAGTTAATTTTATCTAATTCCCCTTCAAATACTTGTTTGTAAATAGGATGTTTTATGTTTATATTTTCCAGTAAAATTGATTGAGTTTTTAATGCTGAAAATGTAGCGATTCCTAGTTGTTTTAACGTATAGTTATAGGTTGTTAAGTCAATATCTTTAGGTGGAAAAATAGCGATACTCCCACCATTGTCAGTAAAATTATTTAAACTATTAATAAGACCAGAACTAAATTCATGAACCTCATTAATCAAAATAATATCTTTCTGTTTTAACGCATTAAAATCTATATTTTTAACTGTAGTATTCTTAAAGTTGAATAGAGATGTGTCATTGTTAAACAAGGTGGTGATTGCTGTGTTATTCTCAGATGAATTAATGCAAAGAACAGTCACTTTATTTGTGTTTTTAAGAGTGAAGTAACAGTTATTGTCAAAGGATATTGGATGATCATTTATTTGTATTAGACCTTCCTGTACTGCAGTGTTCTCTGGCATAAAAGTAAAACTAATGATTTTACTTTCTTTTTCTTTTAGGCTAATGTATTGTTGTGATTTTTGTTTTGAGTTTATTTTCAAAAATACAGCTTGGTCATTTAAAGTATTTTTGGATTGATTAGTAATAGTAGTATAAACAGATATCTTTTGGTTATTATCAAATACAGGTGTATTTATCCAGCAACTGTCAATACTGATATTATTGTTTTCATTAGCAGTAAGCGGTATTAAGAAAAGAGAAGTATTGGCATCTAAATTGTTTAACTTTTCTACTTGTAATCCATTAATTTGCATATCAGAGATGATATATAGATGCGCATTTTCATTATTTAAGCTAGCTTGCCTATTTACAATTTGGTTTAAGCTTTTACTATAGGCTGATGTTTTAATGGCATCAATTTGGCTAGCAATTTCATTAGCATTATTACTGTTATTATGTTGTGCTAAAAAATCATTGTTTATGAGCCAAAAATTTGTTTCACTAGGGTAGGTCTTACTTATGCTTCTTGCCTTTTCCTTTGCAATGGAAAGTAGCCTACCATTTATACTTTCAGCATCCATACTAAAGGAATTATCTACATAAATAAAGACATTGCCTGTTTTTTTGTTTTTACTGTTAATTGGGATGTAAGGTTTTGCAAAAGCAAGTGTTAAACAGCTAATTGCAAGTGTTCTACTAATTAGGATAAGTAGATTTTTTAGCTTAGATTTCTTCCTATTATCTTTTTTAATTTCCTTTAAAAAACGAATACTGCTAAAGTAAATGATTCTGTGTTTTCGAAAATTAAATAGGTGAATGAGAATTGGAATTGCTACAGCAAAGAGAAAGTAAAGCAGTTGTGGGTTTTGAAATCTCATCAAAGTGCAAAATTAAACTATTTACTAGAAATAGTGTATTTTTTGAATTAAATTATTTTTCCGTCTTTCATTTCAAGTTTTTTACTTCCTAAATTAGCTAACTCCTTGTTGTGTGTAATTATAACAAAGGTTTGTCCTAATTCTTTATTTAATTTGAGAAATAAATTGTGTAATTCATCTGCATTTTTAGAGTCTAGATTTCCTGAAGGCTCATCCGCCAACACAATAGAAGGGGAATTGATTAATGCTCTGGCAACTGCAACTCTTTGTTGTTCTCCTCCTGATAGTTCGTCAGGTTTATGATTAGCTCTATTGCTTAACCCAAGTAATTCTAAAAGCGCTATGCCTTTTTCTTCAGCTGTCTTTCTATTAGTTCCCGCAATAAAAGCAGGTAAACACACATTTTCTAAAGCTGTAAATTCAACTAGTAAATTATGAAATTGAAATACAAAACCAATTTCCTTATTTCTAAAATTTGCAAGTTCTTCTTGGTTTAATGTGTTTACTTCTTTGCTATTAATAATTAAAGTGCCTGTTTGAACTTTATCCAGTGTACCTAGTAATTGCAAAAGTGTAGTTTTTCCTGCGCCTGAAGCACCTACTATACTTACAAACTCTCCTTTTTTAATGTGAAGATCAACTCCCTTTAAAACATCAAGGTTTCCGTAAGCATATTGTATGTTATTTGCTTTTATCATTTCCTAAGGTAAAGATAGTCTAAATAATATATTATTTTAAGCGATACACTATTTTGTTGGGCTAGGTTGAATGATTCTTCAACATTATCAGTCCAATGATTTACTAATATATTATCTTGATTATCAATAGCATTTTTCCAAACAAGGCTCATTTGACTTCCTGGCGCAAACCACCAGTTAAAGGCTATATCAGATGTCCAAGTAGTATAATTTATATTATGTTCCTCAATATAGTCACTTTCATATAAATAACCATCATCATCTAACGCTTTGAATTCTAAATTTTTAACTTGATCCATATGATATCTTAGTTTGACAGATAGGTCCATTTTATTATTTAAAATATAATTTGAACTTAACACATTAGTAATCATATAAGTGTTTCTTTTGGCAAATATATAATCAACTTGTGAAGGTTCTATGAATAAGCCTGAAGTATCATTTGCAACAAAACCAATATCATTGTATTTATTTTTAATAGATAACACATATCTTAGAGATATATTATCATTTATCCGCCATCTAGGTGATATCCTCCAATGATATGCATAACCTTGATATAATGGGTTTAAAGATGCCCCACCTCCGATATCAATAGCGAGTTTTTTTCTGTAATCTGTTGAAATCCATCCGCCACCATTTATTGACTTTGATCTTTTAAGAGGGCGTGAGAAGTCTCCTGTTCTAGCTTCATAAAAATCATTCTTTTCATAAGGGTTAAAATTAGCACGCATAAAGATAGTTGTGTAATTCTTTAATGTTGCATGAGCTTCTAACTGGTAATGAAAATCTAGAAATTTTTGGTATGCAAATAAGGTCTGATGTTCTATTTCTATTGCACTAGCAAAATTAATAAATCTTTTACTCTCATTAAATTGATGATAACTTAAAACTAGGCCGTTAGTTATTTCATTATTTGAATACAAAAAACCTAAATCATTAGGATTGTATTTGTCATCTTCAAAAATAGAATATAAGTCATATTGGTAGTTTCCGTTTGTTTTTCCTACTGACAACATACCGGAAAATCCTTTTGTTACGTCACTTCCTTCAAATTCCTGACTCATTTTTAGTTTTCCAACATATACTCGAGTATTCTCTTTATTGTTGATTCTCGTAAAAACGCCCGTTACATTTGCATCCTTCCTATTCCCATTTTGAACCATATGGGTATTCATTAAGCTTACTGATGAGCTATTGCCAAAAGCCTGATCAAATATCATCACATTATAATTAGTTAATGGATCTTCATTTGTTTTATTAGTTACCGCATTAAGTACAGCAACTCCTAGTCCGTTTTTAGTTCTTCCAGTAACTTTTGAAGCATTTAATAAATTATCTTCCAGTCTTCTACTATAAAACATCTCATCTCCTTTATCAAACAGCTCAGTTCCTTCATTAAAAAATTGTCTTTTTTCTTCATATTTCACTTCAAAAGGAGAGAGGTTTAATACCATTGCATCAGCTGCAACTTGTCCGAAATCAGGGATAAGCGTCATATCAAGAGTAAAACTCTCATTAATTCCGTATTTAAGGTCTATACCGTAATTATATGGAAATGTAGCATCTCCATTATACATATCTGCATAAATGGATGCATAAGGCATAAATGAAAGACGAATAGGGGAATCAATATCTTTAATTCCATCAAGTAATCCAGCTTGTAATGCAAAATCATTATAGTTTACGTCTATTGGGTTCCAGCTATACTCTTCACGATACCTTCTTATTGTTCTTGCCATATTTATTGCCCAAGGCATATCGTTCTCAGGGAATCTTATTTGTGAAAAAGGGATAGCTATTTCTCCGACCCATCCTTCATTATTAATTTTTACAGCTGATTTCCAAACAGCATCCCATGTTTTATCAATACCAGTTTTAGAGAATTTTCTATCTACTTGTACTCCTGCTGCAGAAATCATAAAATTATATTCAACTTGAGCATTATTAAATGGATCTATAAATATACCAAATGAATCAAAATTCTTATTTTCATCATCACGTTTAGAGAGCTCTTTTAATATGCTGTCAGGTGCATTATCATACATCATTACACCAAAATATATATTCTTACTATCGTAGCATATTTTAACCTCTGTTTTTTGATCTTGCCTTTCTGGTTTCCCGTTATTTGGTGATATTTGAGAGAAATTATTTGCAATATTTATCTTACTCCAAACCCCATCACTTAGATCTCCATCTATTTTAGGAGGGTTCTGAATTTTTTCTATATTATATACTTTCTTTTCATAAAATTGCCCAAAACTAATCATGGGCAATAGTATAAAAAGAAGGAAAATATTTTTAATTTTCATTAGTTTTAAAGTTTGGCGCAAAAATATATAATTTAATACCAATAGAAGTTTGTAGTTCAAATCAATCTTATATTTTTACCGAACTAAAAAACTACTAATGAATCTACACGAATATCAAGGAAAGGAATTACTAAATAGCTTTGGTGTAAGAATACAAAGAGGAATTGTTGCGAAAACACCTGAACAGGCTGTAACTGCTGCTGAAAAACTAAATGCTGATACGGGTACTTGTTGGTGGGTAGTGAAAGCACAAGTACATGCTGGAGGTAGAGGTAAAGGTGGGGGAGTAAAATTGGCTAAGTCATTAGAAGAAGTAAAGTCAATTGCAAATGATATTTTGGGAATGCATTTGGTAACTCCACAAACTTCATCTGAAGGAAAATTGGTACACCAGGTTCTTATCTGTGAGGATGTTTATTACCCAGGTGAAAGTGAAAATTCTGAGTTTTATATGTCTGTTTTGTTAAATAGAGCTACTGACAGAAACATGATTATGTATTCAACTGAAGGAGGAATGGATATTGAAGCGGTTGCTGAAGAAACTCCTTACTTAATTTTTCATGAAGAAATAGATCCAAAGGTTGGGTTAACAGGATTTCAATGTCGTAAAATTGCCTTTAACTTAGGTTTGTCTGGTGCTGCATTTAAGGATATGACTAAGTTTGTATACGCACTATATACTGCTTATGATAAAACAGATTCTTCTTTATTTGAGATTAACCCTGTATTAAAAACTTCAGATGATAAGATAATGGCAGTTGACGCAAAAGTGTCTTTAGATGCAAATGCATTATTTAGACATAAAGATTTCTTAGCTTTAAGAGACATAAGAGAAGAAGACGCTACAGAATTAGAAGCAGGTGAGTATGGATTGAACTTTGTAAAATTGGATGGTAATGTGGGTTGTATGGTAAATGGTGCCGGACTGGCTATGGCAACTATGGATATTATTAAAATGGCTGGAGGTAGCCCTGCTAATTTCTTAGATGTTGGTGGTACTGCTGATGCAAAAAGAGTTGAACAAGCATTCCGTATTATTTTAAAAGATGATAATGTAAAAGCGTTATTAGTAAATATCTTTGGAGGTATTGTAAGGTGTGATAAAGTAGCGCAAGGTATTGTTGATGCTTATAAAAATATAGGAGAGATAAATATACCTTTAATTGTAAGGTTACAAGGAACGAATGCAACTGAAGCTAAAAAGTTAATTAACGATAGTGGTTTAAAAGTAGAGTCAGTAATATTATTGCAAGAAGCAGCTGATAAGGTAACAGAGGTGTTGTCGTAAAGTTAGATATTATAATAGAAGTTGAAAATATTAGATATTAGATTAAAGCCAAGCATTTGCTTGGCTTTTTATCTATTGATACTTTAGACAATTTATAGGATAGTATACTGAAAAAATACACCTAAAATTATTCACTAAATAAATCCATTTCAATATATTATAAGCTAATACATGAAAAATTAATCGAAAATTAATATTGGTTAAATATAAGAATGAAGTAGATTAATTTTAAATCTATTTGAAAATATATTTTGTATTTTTGTAATCTAAATTTTAAAAAATAAACAATGAAGAATCTTTTACTTACTATTTTAGCTATTGCAGTAATTTTTTCAGCTTGCGACAAAGAAGAAGAGCTAACTAATACAGCTCCTACTACAACTCCTACTACATATGATTTTTCTTGTAAGGTAGGCGGATCTCCTTTCACGGACAACAGTCCTATTGTTGTAATTGACCCTTCTTCAAATGTGCTTACACTTGATGCTAAAAATGGAGAAAATACAATTAGAATTATTATTTATAATTTTTCAGATAGAATTGTTGGTGAAGAGATTTCATTAAATTATGGAGCTGGTATAAGCGGTGCATTAGTTACAAAAGATGGAGTGGATTATACTAATACTCAAAGTGGCACATTAATTTTCACTAAGATAGATGCAAAATTATCAGGAACATTTAATTTTACTTCTAGAGCAGTTGATTTTTCTTCTAAATCAGTTACTGAAGGTGTATTTGAAGATTTAACATATTAATGAGTACTAGGTCAAAAATACTAGACATTAATGAAATTAATCAAAAGCTAAAGCGATTGGCTTGGCAAGTTTATGAAAAAAATTCAGCTGAAAAAGAAATTATTGTAGTAGGTATTTCAGAAAGAGGCTTAATTTTAGCAAAACAATTAGTAGGACATATTAAGGATGTTTCAAATATTAGAACTAAGATTTCTCATTTGGAATTAAATAAAGATAATCCTTATCACCAAGAAGTTTCTTTAAACTTGGCGGAAAAGGAATATGCAAATAAAGTAATTATACTTGTTGATGATGTTTTGAATTCAGGGAAAACCTTAATGTATGCAGCTAAACATTTTTTAACAACTCAACTAACTAGCTTATCTATTATGGTGTTGGTGGATCGCAACCATAATTGCTACCCTATAAAGGCGGATTATATTGGTTTGTCCTTAGCAACTACTTTACAGGAGTATATAAATGTAGAATTAAAAGGAACCGATAAGGGAGTTTATCTCTCTTAGCACCTCATCTGTGCTTTTATCATCTACTAATATGGTGTAACTAGCTAAATTATAGAAATCATTTCTGTTCTGAAGATTGCTATTTATATAAACCTCTAATTCTTCATCGGTTTTATTGGCTATCAAAGGGCGATTTTGTTTTTCTTTTTTTAATCGATTAAATAAACAATTATCTGATGCTTTTAAGTAAATACTTATTCCTTTGGAATTTATCAATCCCATATTATTATTATGTATTGGTAATCCGCCACCACAAGCTATAATACTATTTTGGTTTATGTTTTTTAAAAGTTCAGTTTCCAATATTCTGAAATGCAATTCTCCATCTTTTTTGAATATTTCCGAAAGACTTCTTTTTTCTTTCTTCTCAATCTCTTGGTCAGTATCATAATAGGGAAGGTGCAATTCATTTGCTAATAACTTAGCAATAGTAGTTTTTCCAGCACCCATGTAGCCAATAAGATAGAGCATAAATAAGAAGTAAATTTAAGTTTCAAATTAACATAATTTATTATGATTTTTGATTAGAAATAAGTATAGATATTATTGTTAAATCTTTTTTGCAAAATTCATTCCGATTAAAGAAAAGTAATATATTTGCAGCCGATTTTGACCGACCTGGTAGCTCAGCTGGTAGAGCACCTCACTTTTAATGAGGGGGTCCTGGGTTCGAGCCCCAGCCAGGTCACCAAAAACAAAAAGATCCTGCTTAATAGTGGGATTCTTTTTTTATGTATTATTGCATAACACTTTGCCCAGGTGCTGAAATTGGTAGACAGGCATGATTGAGGGTCATGTGTCCTATGGACGTGCGGGTTCGACTCCCGCTCTGGGCACGTTTATTACCTTCGTATTATTAATGAATTAGAAAAATAGTTTAACAATTTTATTTCTAAAAATTCACCCTCCAACTCGCTTATAATTATAACCTTCTTTTGCTAGAATATCCATTACCTTATCTCTTAGATCTCCTTGTATAATTATTTCACCATTTTTAGCACTTCCCCCTACACCACATTTTACTTTTAGTATTTTACCTAATGCTTTCAAATCATCAGTTGTTCCAATAAAATCTTTTATGATAACCGCAATTTTCCCTGCCCTATGTTTGTCAATACATACTCTAAGGTTTTGCTGATTATTTGCTAATGTATCCATTTCTTCATTTTCGTATTCAAACTCAAAATTAGGATTAGTAGAATACATTACTCCTTTTCTGTTTTTCTTATTTCTATCCATTGGGCATTAGTATCTTTAATGATTTTGGTAATATTGTTACTTCAAGAGTATTACTAGATTTGAAAGGTTCTCCGTCTAAGTGAAGGAGCGTATTTCCTGCCGTTATTGTCATTTTCTGACATTGTATAATTTCAACATGCTTTGATAAATTAATCTTACTTGTTAACAACATATATATAAATATAGGAATTTTCCATTTTGGAAAATCCTTAACAATAACAAAATCAATTAATCCATCTTTAAAATCTGCCATAGGTGAAATTCTTGCATTATTTCCGTATTGACTAGTATTGGCAAAGTTTATCATATAAGCTTTTACTTTTCGTTCAATATTGTTATAACTAATTGTATATTCCTTTGCATTATAACTTAACTCTCTTAAAACAAGTTTAGCATACTTAACAAAACCTCTCTCTGTTAAAGTTGAAAATAAATTAGCAATATGGGCATCAAAACCAATTCCAGAAATATTTACAAATGGAGATCCATTTACTGTGCACGAATCTATTATCTCCACTCTTGTATCCTTCAGTTGTTTAACTGCTTTTTCAATACTACGATCCATTCCGATATGGTTAGCAAATCCGTTTCCAGAACCGCAAGGGATAACCCCAAGTGCGGTATTAGTATTTACTAACCCTTTTAAACACTCATTGATCGTTCCATCACCACCTACTGCTATTACGGCGTCTATGTTCTCATTTGCTGCTTCCTTGCTTATCCTAGTTGCATCCCCAGTTTTTTGAGTGTGAATAATTTCATAATTTTTAAGATGTTTAGAAATATATTTTTCAATATCTTTTTGCTTTCCTGTACCAGATATAGGGTTAATAATGAATCTAATTTTCATACTTCAAATTATTGTTCTTCATTCTGAAATTATAATCTTGTTTTATAGCTTTTAATAGCTTAATATTAGATTTCTCAGTATTGCTAATTTCTTTCAAATTCCAGTGAATAAAAGTTGGATATTCTTCTCGTTTATTATTAATTATTCCTTGATCTGTAATAAAACGATAATTACTATACAATTTACTAATAGCCCAACTTTCACCTGAAAATAATGATTTTCCAAAAGCTAAATAGGGTTTTGTGTAGGCAACTTCTTCAAGGATGGTTGGCATAATATCTATTTGCTGAACTACTGAATTGTTTTCTCCTACTATACTACCATCACCTTTAAAGTATAGAAGAGGAATTGCATAGCGTCCTATTCTATTTTTATAGGTATTATTGTAATTTACTGGAGAAGTATGGTCAGCTGTAATAACAAATAGTGTATTCTTGAACCAATCTTCATTTTTTATGCTTTTAAAAAATTGCTGCATAGCATCATCAGTGTATTTTATGGTTTCTCTTAATTCTACTTTTTTAAATTGATGATTATAATTTTTTGGTAATATATATGGCGGGTGAGAACTCAATGAGAAAAAAGTAGTAAAAAACGGTTCTTTCTTTGCATTTAATTCAGAAGCAAAATACTTCATAAAAGGAATGTCATATATCCCCCAGGTTCCATCAAAATCAGCTGTATTGTTGTATTCTTCCATGCCATGATATTCATGGAAACCTGCTTTACGACTAAAGCTATAAAAACCCATTGTACCTTTTTGTCCTCCATGAAAAAAGGAAGTGTTATAACCCTCAATCTTTAGTAAGGAAGCCAGGCTCTCAAATTGGTTTTGTCCGTAATTAGAAGTGATAAAGGGATTATCCATTAAAGTAGGGATTGAAGCCGTAATAGCTGGAAGTGCCTCTATGGATTTTAATCCATTGGCATAAGCATTATTAAATACCATTCCATTTTCCATAAGGCTATCTAAAAATGGAGTATAACTTTCACCCTCATTGTAGTGCCCTACAAATTCTTTAGAATAACTTTCCATAATAAGGATGACAATATTTTTCTTATCAATAGCTTTGCTTTTTGGTATGTGAATCGGGGAATAAATCTTTTCTAACTCTTGCTTTTTAAAATAATTGTAAGTTCTTAAAGGTTTGGTGTCCAAGGAGTGTAAAATACAGAATGGAGTATTTAAAATCAAACTTGTATTCTGAGAACCACATAACTCACCAGCATTAATAGTATTTATTGGTTTTAATTGCAACCCACCTCTAGCAGAAATCACAAATAAACCAATTGCTAAAACCAATACTAATAGCTGTTTACAAATACCATTAAGGTTTAATGAAAATTTATAATTAGGAATTTCTTTTACTTTAAGCAATAGGTATACCTGAACAATAGAAAATAAGGTAATTGGCCAATAGTCCTTTAAGTATTGAGGAATGATATTTTTAGCATCATTTCCTAAGCTCAATAGTTGAAAAAAGTCTGCAGTAGATCGTTTCTGTGTGAATTTAAAATATTCTATATCTACATTATTCATTAATAGAAATGGGATATTTACTACATAAAAAAGCCAATTAGTTAATTTATGATATTTTTTTCTGTACCTTAAGTTATGCGGTAGAAACAATAAAATAAATAGTGGAATATTAATGTATACTAATGCTGAGATATCAAAGCGTAAACCAGCTATAAATTCTAAAAAATAATAAGGATCAATAGTTTCCTTATTGTTAAGATAAAAATATATTCTGCTAGTAGAATATAGAGATATCAAGATAAGAATCCTCTTATAATAAGTTATTAGAAATTTCATTAATTACTACAACAACTTCCACTATTACAATCATCATTCTTTTTTGTGAATTTTATATATATAAAATATATCGCCAATACTAATATAATTCCTACTGCTATTTCCTGCCAATTCATCTTTTCAATTTTCAACAAAGTAAAGAAAATATTAAGTAGTTTTGGCACCAAACAAAATCAAAGATGCAATTTAATAGAAAGGGAATTTCAGATATTGAGTTATTGGACTTATATAAATCTATTTTAACACCAAGATTAATAGAGGAAAAGATGTTAATTTTATTACGGCAAGGTAAAATTTCAAAATGGTTTTCAGGAATAGGGCAAGAAGCTATTTCTGTGGGTGTAGCTGCTGCCTTAAACCAGGATGAATATATACTGCCAATGCATAGAAATTTAGGTGTTTTTACTACTAAAAATGTCCCATTGAATCGTTTATTTTCACAGTTTCAAGGAAAAGCGAATGGTTTTACAAAAGGGCGTGACCGTTCTTTTCATTTTGGAACTCAGGAGTACAATATTATTGGAATGATATCTCATTTGGGACCCCAGTTAGGAGTTGCTGATGGAATTGCTTTGGCTAATAAATTAAAAGATAATAAAAAAACAACTGCGGTTTTTACTGGGGACGGTGGAGCAAGTGAAGGTGATTTTCATGAAGCACTTAATGTGGCAGCCGTTTGGGATTTACCAGTTATGTTTGTAATTGAGAATAATGGGTATGGCTTGTCCACTCCAAGCTCGGAACAATTCAGGTGTAAGCAATTTGCAGACAAAGGAATCGGTTACGGAATGGATGCTTATACAATTGATGGAAATAATATTCTGGAAGTATATTCTGCTGTTAAGGATATAAAAGAACAAATTGCAAAAAACCCTAAGCCTGTTATTCTAGAATGTATGAGTTTCAGGATGAGAGGACATGAAGAAGCTTCTGGGACAAAATATATATCCCAAGACTTAATAGAAATGTGGGCTAAAAAGGATCCTATTGAAAATTATGAAGCCTTTTTATTGAAAGAGAAATTAATCTCACAAGTAGAGATAGATGCATTAAAAATAAAAATAAAAGCTGAAATAAATATGGCTTGGGCTACTGCTGATACAGAGTCAAGGGTAGTATCAAATCCTGAGCAAGAGTTGGCTGATATTTATGCTCCTTATCTTCCTGCAATTATTCAACCTTCTGTTGAAAAAACAGATAAACGATTAATTGATGCTATTTCTGATGGATTAAAACAATCCATGCAAAAACATGATAATTTGATTCTTATGGGGCAAGACATTGCTGATTATGGAGGAGTATTTAAAATCACGGATGGTTTTATGAATGAATTTGGAAGGGATAGAGTGCGTAATACACCTATTTGTGAATCAGCCATAGTCAGTACTGCATTAGGATTATCAATTAACGGATACAAATCTGTAATGGAAATGCAATTTGCTGATTTTGTTACTTCTGGTTTCAATCCAATTATTAATAATTTGGCAAAAACTCATTACAGATGGGGCGAAAAAGTGGATGTTGTAGTGCGCATGCCTACAGGGGCAGGAGTAGGAGCAGGCCCTTTCCATTCTCAATCTAATGAAGCATGGTTTACTCATACTCCTGGATTAAAAGTAGTTTACCCTGCCTTTCCTGAGGATGCAAAAGGTTTGTTAAATGCGGCTATTAATGACCCAAATCCAGTAATGTATTTTGAACATAAAGCTCTATATAGAAGTTTAAGAGGGAAAGTTTCAGAGGCTTATTTTACTACCGAAATAGGAAAAGCAAAGCGTATAAAAATAGGAAATGATGTAAGTATTATAACTTATGGTATTGGAGTCCATTGGGCTTTGGAGGTTTTAAAAAATAATCCGGATATTTCCGCAGATTTGATTGATTTAAGAACACTTATTCCTTTAGATAAATTGGTTGTTTTGGATTCAGTACAGAAAACTGGTAGAGCTATTGTATTACATGAGGATTGTATGATTGGTGGTTTTGGAGCTGATTTGTCAGCTATGATTGCTGATGAATGTTTTGAATATTTAGACGCTCCTGTAAAGCGTTCAGCATCAATGGACACACCTGTTCCTTTTGCCCATGAATTAGAAGATAAGTTTTTGGCTAAAGCACGCTTTGAAACTCAACTAAAAGATTTGCTCTCATACTAGAATGATATTAATTTCTACAGTATTGTTTATCTGATTTTTTTTTTTCATATTTGTAAATTATAAATCAAGTTAAAAATCGCAATTTCATGAATGATTTTCTTTATATAAAATCAAAATTTATAGTACTACTTTTAGTACTACTTTTCTCCTTTTCATCCTGTGTTACAAATAAGGATTTAGAGTATTTTCGGACTTCAAAGGATATCTCAAAAATTAAGTTAAATACTAATGAATATCATTTGCATGTTGGTGATCTAATATCAGTACAAGTTAGCACAGTTACTAATCAAGAAAACGATTTTTTTAATAAGGAACAAAATTCAAATTCTCAACTAATAGTGCAAAATCCATACTTGTATGGGTATTTGATTAAGGAAGGTGGTTTTTTGGACCTGCCTTCTTTGGGTAAAATAAAAGCTGAAGGATTTACATTAAGAGAATTAGAGGGTATTATAAAAAATATTGCAATGACTCACTTTGAGCAACCAATAATAAAACTGAATATCATTAACTTTGAAATAAGCGTTCTAGGATCTGTAAACAGTCCTGGAAATTATAGAATAATTAATCCTAATGTAAATGTTTTATATGCATTAAGTTTAGCTAATGATATGACAGAATTTGGTGATAGAAAAAAAGTAAAAATTATTAGAACTAATTCTAAAGAAAATAAAGTTTTTTATTTAGATTTAACTGACTTAAACGTTTTAAATCATCCTAATTTCATGTTACAGCCTAATGATGTGATTTTTGTACCACAATTGCAAAAAAGATTTTATTCGTTTTCTAACCTGCCTAACTTGGTGTCTATGTCAATATCAGCAATAACACTTTATCTTTTAATCAATAATAATTAAATATGAATGATAATCAATTTGATGAGATAATAGATTTTAAGCAATTCTTTTATAAGATAATTAATAATTGGCACTTTCTTGGATTAAGTTTGTTATTGACTTTTGCTACTGCTTTTTTATATAACCGATATACTAATGAGCTATATTTGATTGAAACATCTATTCTTATAAAGGAAAATAACTCAATGGAGTCTGCTTCTGAATTATTGTTTGAAAAAACAATGGGAAGTACTAATATAAGTATGGAGAACAAGGTGTTAATGCTAAAATCGTATCCTTTAGTTTATTCAACATTATCTGATTTAGGTTTTGATATTAGTTATTCTATTCTTGGAGCTATAAAAGAGTCTGAAACCTTTATTGCACCAATCAAAATAGAATGTAGTGATGTAACTAAAGTAATTGGAAAGAAAATTATTATTGAATATATTGATGATAATAAATACACATTAATTTATGATGATAATAATCAACAAAATTATCAGTTTGGAGAGGAAATTAATTTTCATAAAACAAAGATTAGAATTGATTTAGATACTAGGTATTCTACAAATAGCATTACTACTCCTAGTACAATTATTAAATTTAGGGATTTAAAAAAACTTACTAAAGAGTATCAAAAGAAGATTTTAATTACACAAAAAGATGTAAAGTCAACTGTAATTGATATATCAATTTTAGAAGAGGATCAATTAAAGGGGGTTGAATTTTTAAATAAATTAACTGAGAATTATATTAATACTGAGCTAATAGAAAAAAATACAGCATCAAAGAACACTGTTTCATTTATAAATAGTCAGTTGAAAGACATGAATGATTCGTTATCACTTATTGAACTAAATATACAAGAATATAAGAATAGTAATAAAATTACTGATTTAAGTTTAAAGGCGCAAAGCATTTATACTAATATTGCTAATTTAGATACAGAATTAGCTAAATGCAAAAATCTTAATAATTATTATATTTATCTTGAAGATTATATTAATGATGGGGATAATTTAGAAAGCATTAGCGTCTCTAATTCAATTGGCGCTAATGATATAGGTTTGAACGTGATAATAAATCAATTAATTGAGTTACAAGTTAGAAAGAATATCTTAGTTGATGGTGGGCAAATCAATAACCCATCAGTTTCTCAATATAATCGTCAGATTACGCAATTAGTAGTTAATCTTAAAGAAACAATTAATTCAAGTAAGTCAACTAATAATTTACTAATTACCGATTTCAAAAATAGAATTAATAAAATGGAAGCCTCATTAGGAAATATTCCAAAAGTTGAGAGAGAACTGTTAACTTTTGAGCGCTTACAGTCTATCTCTGAAAATATTTATATTTTCTTATTACAAAAAAGAGCAGAAGCAAAAATTACTTCTTCCTCTAATATTACTGATGCTAGAGTACTTGAGCCTTCTCTATATTTATCTAACGAACCTGTTACTCCTAATAAACTAAAAAATTATCTAATTGCATTACTCATAGGTTTTATCTTGCCTATCATTATACTTTTGATTAAAGAATTGATAAACGAAAAAATACTTACTAGAGTTGATTTGGAGAAAGCTACATCTATTCCTATTTTAAGTATAATTGGCAGCAATAATAGTGGTAATACCTTACTGTCTCAACAAAATCCTAAGTCAGCTGTTTTTGAGGGCTTTAGAGCTTTGCGTTCTAATTTAGACTTTTTCAATGGGGATAATAACAAAAAAGTATATTTAGTTACTTCATCAATTAGTGGGGAAGGTAAAACCTATATTGCTCAAAATCTAGCTATAGTATTTGCAAAATCTGGTAAAAAGACTTTAGTCGTAGGGGCTGATTTAAGAAGGCCCAGAATGTATGTTGATTTTGAACTTACAAATGATATTGGGATTTCTAATCATATACTTGCTGATAAATCATTAAGTGATGTAATTGTGCAATCAGATATTGAAAATTTAGATATTTTGGTTTCTGGACCTATACCAAATAATCCATCTGATGCATTACTGAGTGATAAATTTGGAGAGATGATAGCTGTCTTAAAAGAAAACTATGATATTATTATTTTAGACACACCACCTTTAGGCTTAGTTGCTGACTCATTAACTTTAATGGATTATTCAGATATTAACCTATATGTAGCAAGACAGAATTATTCTAGAAAAGGTTTGTTGTCATATGCTGATGATATGTATATTAATAAGAGGTTAGGTGAGATACATCTTATTTTTAATGATGTAAGAGAGGGAAGTGGTGCTTATGGCTACGGATACGGCTACGGCTACGGCTATGGCTATGGCTATGGATATGGCTACGGTTATGGAAATAAATATGGATATACTGAAGGTTCAGAGTATTTTAATGAAAATAATAAGTTAAAAACTAATGAATTATAAAAACCCAAATATTGCAGCTGAAATCTGCTGTAATCACCAAGGAAACATAGAGATTGCAAAACAAATGATAAAAGTTGCTGCTGATGGAAATCTAACTGTTGCAAAATTTCAGAAAAGAAATACTAAAGAATTTCTTACTAAAAAGCAATTTAATGCTCCCCATCCAAACAAAATGCATTCATTTGGAGAACCTTATGGTGTGCATAGGGAATTTTTAGAATTTTCTATTAATCAACATAAAGAACTTAAAGATTATGCCGAAAGTGTAGGTATTATGTATTCATCCTCTACATTTGATGTTTCTTCTGCAAAAGAAATTATCACTCTAAATCCTGAGTACATTAAGGTTCCTTCTGCTTGTAATAATCATTTTGCAATGCTAAGAATTTTAAGAGATGAATATACTGGAGGAGTGCATATTTCATTCGGAATGACTACAAAAAAACAAGAAGAAGAAATAGTGCAATTCTTTGAAAAAACTAATCAGGCAAAGAGATTAGTAGTGTATGCGTGTACTTCTGGTTATCCTGTTCCTTTTGAGGATGTTTGTTTGTTAGAGATTGTTAGATTAAAAAAAACATTTGGAGATAGGGTTGATAAGATTGGTTTTTCTGGTCATCATCATGGAATTTCTGTTGATATAGCTGCTTACACATTAGGAGCAGAATGGTTTGAAAGACATTTTACATTGGACAGAGTTTGGAAAGGAACTGATCAAGTATTCTCATTAGAGCCAACTGGAATTAGAAAATTAGCTAGAGATTTAAGAGCTGTACAAAAAGCATTAACATTTAAAAATGAAGATATTTTGGATATCGAAAAACCAAAAGGAGGATATGAAAAATATAGATCCGAATGAGTGTCATAGCTTTTATTCCTGCAAGAGGTGGTAGTAAATCTATTCCCGGAAAAAATATTAAAGATTTTTGTGGAAAGCCATTAATTTATTGGAATTTATTTGCTCTTGAGAAATCAGAATTAATTGATGAAGTTATTGTTGCTAGCGATTCTGAAAAGATATTTAAAAAAGTAGAAGAATTTAATTTCTCAAAAGTTAAATTGTATAAAAGAAGTGCAGAAAATGCACAGGATCATTCTACTTCAGAAGCTATTATGTTAGAGTATATTAATTATGCAAAATTAGCACCTACAGATACTTTTATGTTAGTTCAGGCCACTTCCCCTTTTACTCGTACAGAGGATTTTAATAATGGTTTGAAACTTATGAATAAGTACGATACAGTTTTTGCTTGCGCAAAAATTAAACGGTTTATATGGAATAAAGATGGAATACCTTTAAATTACGATCATAATAATCGACCAAGAAGGCAAGATTTTGATGGTACGTTTATGGAAAATGGTGCATTTTGTATTAGTTCTGTTTCTGATATAATTTATCACAATAATCGTATTTCTGGTAATATTGGTATTTGTGAAATGGAGGAATATACTTTTGTGGAGATTGATGAAGTGGAAGACTGGATAATGGCAGAGCAATTATTTTTAAAAAATAATGCTCCCGAGTATAAATCTAATTTTAATAAAATCAAATTACTATTATCAGATGTTGACGGAGTGTTAACTGATGCTGGAATGTACTATACGGAAAATGGTGATGAATTTAAGAAATTTTGCACTTATGACGGGATGGGTTTTCAACTTCTTCAAAAAACAGGAATAAAAGTTGGAATCTTAACTACTGAAGATAGAAGTCTAAATAAAAGAAGAGCTAATAAACTAGGTCTAGACTTTGATTTTCATGGTGCAAAGGATAAATTAAAAACAGTTAAAGATTTGTGCATAAAGGAAAATATTACTATTGATGAAGTAGCTTATATAGGAGATGATATAAATTGTTTTAGCCTTTTATCTAATGTAGGAATTGCAGCTTGCCCAAATAATGCAATGGATAAAATTAAAGCTATTCCAAATATTATACAGTTAAATAAAAATGGAGGTGATGGTGTAGTAAGAGAGTTTGCTGAATTAATACTTAAATAGTGAAATGGTGGAGAAATATTAAGGATATAGCACTTTCTTTTTATTATCCTTCTGGTCAATTTTTTTTAGTTTCTTTTCCAAATTCAGGTCGTACTTGGCTTATGTATATGTTGAGAAGCATACTAAAAGAAGCTGGAAAAGAGAATCTTTATATTGAATACACACATGACTGCAGCGAAATAATTATTGAAAATGGAACTAGGCAAGATCCTCACTTAATTTTTAATTTTACAAATAGATTTAGGTACTTGCGTGCTAGAGTTATTTTTTTAGCCAGAGATCCTAGAGACATAATTACTTCTAATTTTTATCAAGTTACAAATAGATCCAAAAATCCGTTTAAATTTAATTCAAAATCAGAGTTTATTAATCATGATCTTTATGGTTTTAATAGAGTTATACATTTCTTCAATATGTGGTATAACAATAAAACGAAACCTAAAGACTTTTTACTTATTAAATATGAAAATTTACTAGAAAATACTTTAGATTTAAAGAAAGTAATAAGTTTTTTAAATGTAGAGCTTCCTGATGAATCAATAGAAAGAATTTATCAAGAATGTACTGCTCATAAAATGAGAGAAAAAGAGAAAAAAAATCAACTTGAAGGTTTTAGTGATTTTGGAAAAGAAACTAATAAATTAAAGGTTAGAAAAGCTAGAAAAGGATCGTATATTAATGAACTTACATTAGAAGATATTACATTTTGCAACAAAAAAATGGAAAAATTAAATCCCTATTTTGGTTATAAAATATGAGAGCTTATTATTTTTTCTATTCTTTTTTTTATTTTATAAAACTAGCTTTTAAAAGAAAACATTACAATATCATTTTTTATGCTCCACATCATTTTAATAGAGGAAATAATTCAGAAAATATTTTTTTTAAAGATTTATTAGATTTATGTAAAACGCATAATTTAAGTTTTTTATACTTAGAAGAGCCAGATGTTTATTCTAATCAGAAACGATCTAAGATTGCTATACCTTTTGATTTTATTTATTACTTGACTGTATTCTTTCGTAAATTTATGAAATCAAAGATCTCATATATTGATGATGATAAAAAAATTGGTGGTTTCATGAAGAAAATATTTTTTAAAAACATAACCTTTGATAATTACATTACTATTTCTCAGAGTATGTTAAGCTTTTTTAACGGAGTTAATTCTGATGCTAAACGATTTGATTTACAGCACGGTACAATACATGCAAAAAAGAAAAGTTATTTGTATAACGGGATAGTGTCAAGTAATTTAAAAGAGAATGATGTAACCCTTTTGTTGAGGGGTAATGCTTTTAAAGATATCTTAATAAAAAATGATACATCAAATTATTTTCTGGATCATATTAAGGTCATTGGTATTTCCAATTTTAATAATGTGATTCCATCAAAACTAAATAAAAATGTTTTGGTTTCATTACAGTTTACACATGATCATTCATTTGATGAAAATAAAGAAATCGCTGAGAATCTTGAAATCCATATAAAGAAAGAATCTTCTTTTCATTTTTATTTAAAAAGCCATCCTAGATTTAATAATGAGATCAATTTAAGTCGTTTTTTATCTTTACCAAATGTATCGTTGTTCTCTGAAGATTTGAAAGATAGTTTTGATAAATGCTCTTTTCATTTAACATCTTATTCTTCAGTGACTTTTGAGGCATCATTACATGGAATTCCAACTTGTTTTTTGCAATTAGATCCTATTAAAATGAGCATTTTTAATACACAATATAATTACCCTTTCTATAATTATTTATTATCTGATTTGTACAATAATTATTCGTTTTGTTCTTTAAAAGCTCAGAAATGGGCAAAAGAATTTTATCAACCTTTTTGTGAAGCATCTTTTTTAAAATCTTTAAAAAATGCATAAAAAGAAAATTAAAATATTTTTAGGTGGATATTTAAATTATACAAATGCTCAAAATTTAAACTGTTTAGCTTTAGCTAATTATCTTGATTCTTCAAAATTCACTACTTATGCTCTAAGCGTTTATTTTTTACCTAAAATTAAAAGCAAAGCGATTGTTTTTAATTGTTTTTATCCATTCAAAATTTCTTCTATTTTAGGTTTTTTGTGGGGTGTAATTATATGTGACATTGCTTATTTCCCAAAACATAAATCTCATCCTTTTTGGATTCATTATATAGCTATGTTTCTTGGTAAAAAAATATTTACCACTATTGAAAATAATATGTGCGATCTTGAAAAGGAGAGTATGATTAACTCTTTTAAAGGAAAAAAGAATCTTATAAATTATTTTAAACGTATCCCAAATATTTTTGGTATTACACAATATATTATTGATAATGCTAAATGTGGGGTTAAATTAGAAAATAAGGTGTTATATTTAGGTGTTGAATCAGATATTTTTTCTGCTAAAGTAAGAAGTAAATTAAAAAATATTGTTTTTGTTGGAACCCTTAAAAAACGTAAAAGAGTAGGAGAGTTCCTTGAGTTAGCAAAAATTTTCCCGGATATTAATTTTAATATTATTGGAGATGGAATCGATAAGGAATCTTTAAGAATTAATGCTACAGATAATGTAATTTTCTATGGACCCTTAAGTCAAGTAGAATTAGCATCTAAATTTAATGATATGGATTTACATATTCTTCCTTCAATATCCGAAGGGTTTCCGAAAGTAATTTTAGAGACTGCATCTGCTGGAATTCCTTCTCTAGTATATTCTAATTATGGCGCGTCAGAATGGATAGTTAGTAATGAAAATGGTTTTATTGTAAATGATTTTGAACAATTAACTACAACCCTAAGGGGCTTAATAAATAATGAAAATTTGTTGACAAGGAATTCAGAGGGTGCAATTTTGTTGGCTAAAAAATTTAATTGGAAAAGAGTTATTGGTGAATGGGAGAATGTAATATGCAATTTAAGATGATAAACTGGATAAAGGATAAGTACTATTGGGTTAATAATCACCAGACTCTTAAAAAATTCTTTAATAATAGAAAAGAATTAAAAATACTACTTTTTGGATATCCTAAAAGCGGAAATACTTGGACACGTTTTCTAATTTATAATTATAGAAACTTATTATTACATCCTGATGAAGAACAAACAGTTTCTTATGATAGATTAAATGCTTTACAGAATAATATAATGGACAGAGGTACTACTTTTTTACCTGAAAATGGTTTTCCTTTTATTTATAGAACACATAAAATATACAAAAAATCATATAATCTATTTGATAAAAGAATTTTTATCCATAGAAATCCATTAGATACATTAATTTCTTCTTATTATTTTTATAAAAATAGAAAAGTTCCATTTTTAGATGATTCTCAAAATATTAGAGAGAAATTACATGATATCGATTTTTATGTTCTGTATAAGATAAATTCCTGGATTAATTTTTATAATACATCAATAAAACATGCTGATTTTGTGATAAATTACACGGAAATAAAACAAGATACAGAAGCAGTTTTTATTAAACTATTAGAATTTCTAGACTGGGATTTTGATGTGAAGTTAATGAAAAAAACTATTGATATTTCATCTTTTAAGAAAATAAAGAAAATGGGTGCTAAAAAGAATCAAATGTATGGTAATGGTCCAAAAGATGGAAGTTTTAATGGAGAATTTACTAGATCAGGAGAGGAATCTCAGTTTTATCATGAACTTCAAGAAGAAACAATTGATTTTGTATTAAATAAATTCCCTGATTTCAAGAAGATATATCCTAACTTAATTGATTAAGAGCAATACATATCTAGTTGTCACGCCATTTTTCCCATCTAACGAATGTCATGTAGGAAGTTATATTTTTGATCAGTTAAATGAGATTAGAAAGCAATCTAATTTTAATATTAAGTTAGTTAAAATTGTTTCTATTTTATCAAATGAAAAGGATTATCTTTTTAAGAATTTTCAAGTTAAAATATTTAAAGTTATTGATTTTCCATGTTTTATTTTCCCTGGATTTTTTAATTTCATTAATAAAATGAGATTTAGACTCTTTTTAAAAAATAATAATATAGAAAATATTAAATTTTCACACTCTCATGTTTCTTATCCATCTTTATATTTGGTAGAGGATTTAGAATGTTATAAAATAATTCAGCATCATGGTTTAGATGTTCTTCAGTTAACGAATGGAAGAAATAAATTTATTAAAAATATCCAAAAAAGATTTTTAATTAGAAATACCATAAAATATCTTAATAATGCTGACATAAATATTGGAGTTTCTGATTTAGTTCTGCAACAACTTAGAAATTTCAAAACCTACAATCCTAAAAATGAATTTGTATTATATAATGGAGTAAATACATCAAAATTCTTTAAAAAAGAAATTACAGAAACTGATATTTTTACAATTGGATGTGTTGCTAATTTTTGGGAAATTAAAGATCAAATAACTCTGATAAAGTCAATTCAAAAAATATTAGAAGATGGAAATAAAATAAAATTAAGATTGATTGGATCTGGGCCAACTCTTCAATTTTGCAAAAAATATGTAGTTGAAAATAGTCTCTCAAAATATATTGCTTTTGAAAAAGAAATTGCTCACGAAAAATTGAATGATTTTTATAATCGTATTGATTTATTTGTTTTACCTTCATATTATGAGGCTTTAGGTTGTGTTTATTTAGAGTCTTGGGCTACTAATACTCCTTTTATAGGAATTGAAGGTCAAGGTATATCTGAGCTAATATCTGATAAAGAAAGAAAAAATATTTTGGCTGAGAAACAATCTGCTGAGTCATTAAAGGAAAAAATATTGATAGCGTATAACAGAAAAATAAATTACCCTTTTGATGAGAAGTATGATATTAAAAATACAATTAAAGAGTTTATAAATTATTTATTATTTAAATCAGATGACTAATATAATTAATTTTTTAGAGCAAAAAAGTATTGCATTTGCGATATTAAAAGGCACGTATGATAAGGAATCGTACTCGACTGAAAAAGAGGGTTTTAAAAATGATTTAGATATTGTCTTGAATTGCAAAAAGAATGAAGTATTTGATTTCCTTATAGAGGATGATAATTATAGATACCTTGGTGATAATTCATTTTTGGATATTGAAAATAATTTACGAATTGATTTGTATTTCAAGACTCTTAATGTAGGATATTATCATTTCCTTGAAATTGATAATCAGGATTTTTTAAATACTGAGGTGTCAGAATTAGCATATATAATTTATCAAATTATTGATCCTTTACTTAAGTTCTCTAAATATCATAATCGTCATCAATATCGACTAAAAAAATACTTTAATAACTCAATTCCTAATGAAGTAGAGGAGTGTTTAAGAAAGATAATTGGTAAAAAATTAGCCTATGAACTTTTAGTAAACATCTCAAATTCAAACTTTAATGTTAAAAGCACATTTATTAAAAAATGTAAGTTGAACATGTTATTAATAAATGGTAATTTTGTAAAAATGATAAAATCTAGAGTATTTTAAATGTCACTAATATTTAAACATCAAGATGTAGCCTTTTCTCTTTCGGTTTCTGCAATAGAAAATAAAGATTTACAACAAAAAATTGAGATTGCATTAAAGGATGTGTTTAAAGGATTCATTAGTTGTAGTGCTAAGTGTATTGCATTAGAATTCATTTTTACTGATAATATAAAATCTTTTATTGTCGATAAGGAATTTATTAGAGTAAAAGATGTTAAAATTGGTGAAAATCAAACTCATTTTAAAGATACTGACCTTGATTTTTTAATTAATAATTCAAATAAGTTTAAGGTATATATTAATATTTCTGATAATGAAACATTAAAGTCTTCATTAAGAATTTTTAACAAAGCATTTAAGAATAATATTGAACTTCAAATTTCAACTTTTTACTATCGTATTTTTCTATTATTTACTCAAATTTGGAATATTGAAAATAATTGCAGTTATGTACATGCTTCTGCTATTGAGATAAATGGGAATTCTATTTTATTTACTGCTGATTCAGGTGTTGGGAAAAGCTCTTTATTATTTAAATTATCACAAGACGGTAATTTTAAATTTATAGCAGATGATTTAACTATTATTTCTGATCAAGCTGAAAGTTATTATCAAGGCAGGTGCTTAAGTGTTAAGCCATATCATTTAAATTTTTATAGTTTTCTTACTGCTAGATTAAGCTTATTAATGAGTAGAATGCAGAAATTACAATGGAAATTTCTGAAAGATAATAGATTGACTTATAGGATATCACCAAATGATTTGTTTGATAGTATCAGTGAAAAATCAAAAATAAAAAGTATTATTCACTTATGTAATCATGATAAAGATACATATGAAATAAAGAATATTACTATTGAAGAGTTAATGAATTTTACGATTTCTATTTTAATTAATGAATTATTTTTAGCAAATCATAAGCTCAATACTTTAGCCTCTTTACCTTTTTCTCCATTTCAGTCAACAGCTAAAATATATGCGGCATCTGAGGATGTCTTTACTTCTGTATTTAAGAATGTATCTTTAAAATTAGTTTTTGTTCCTTATATGTCAAACCCAAATGACTTATATGATTTTTTAAAAAGTGAAGGATGCTTAAATTAATATTAAGACAGGCAAATTGGGGTATATTTGGTGCAATATTTGGATTTTCTATAGGTTTTTTTGTTAAAATTTATTTAATAGATATTGTTGGTTTAGATGCTTGGGGAAAATATGTTACTGTGCATACATTTAGTTCAATTTCTGAAACCTTCTTATCAATAGGAATACCTTATGTTATAATAAAATTTATACCTAATTTTGTTGAAAACAACAAAGATAAAGCCAGTAAAATTGCAAGTATATTTATTAGATATGCTTTTATTGTTGGAAGTATTTATTTAGGCGTTATTTATTTTTTCTCATCATCCATTAACCATTTTGTATATAGTGACATTAGTGATTTAAATTGGTTATTATTTATAATGTGTATAAATGTGCCTATAAGTATGTTATTTGGAGTCGTAATCTCTTTGTATAGATCAGTGTTAAAGATAAAGGAGATAGTTCTTTATGGCACATTAGTCAATGTTACTGTACGTGCTATTTTAACGTTTATTATTTTTCAATTTACGGATGATATTGCTCATTTTATATTGCTGGAGGTTTTTACACAAATATTGGTGTTATCTATCCTATTGTATTTGTTTAATAAAAATGAATTTTCTGTATTTGTAAAATCAGATACTAAAGTAGTAACTTTAGATACTAAAATGGTGAACTATGGCAGAAGGATGTTTTATAACTCTGTTGTATTGTTCATTTCGACACATGTATTAAGTTTTATTATTAGCATTAAACTTCCTTCAACTGATGTTGGAGCATATAATATTTTACTAACATTAACAGGGCTAACTACATTTCTATTAATAAATTTGAATAAAATATTTGCTCCAGCAATTTCAAAATTATATCATGAAAAGAAATTCATAGAAATGAATGATTTGTATAAAAAAATAACTTTTCTTCTTAATCTCTTTGCGGTTCCTTTAGCTGTAATTATTGCTATTTTCTCTGATGAAATCTTAGCACTGTATACTGTTGAGATGTTAATATATAAGAAATATTTATTTTATATGCTTGTTGGAGGTATGTTATCCTTAGCAGCTGGTAGTTCAGGTACTTTTATGGTGATGGCAGGCTTAGAAAATCAAAATTTAAAACTTCAATTGATTAGAGGAATATTATTATTTTTTCTTTCTTTATGGTTCATTCCTATAATTGGATTATTATCAGTTGTGGTTCTTTATGTTGTTTTTATGCTTTTTATTAATGGAGCTCAGCTAATTTATATTGGAAAATATTTACAAATATCTCCTTTTAGTAAAGAGTTATTTTTTCTATTTGGGTTAACTATTATTGCAATGTATTTTGCAATTAATCAAGAATTGGTTTTTCAAATATTTCATTTTATTTCAGTTCCAATTTTAGTTTATATTTGTTATTTTGGATTACTTTTTAAACCGTTTAAGAAAATAGTAAAAGAAATTTTATAAAATGAAAAAGGTTAGTAACTTAAGCGCTAACCTTTTTCATTATTTCTTTTTGAATGCTTTCATATAACAAATTTAAAAGCAGTTTACTTTTAGATTAACAATACATAACTCCAATCGAAAATCTTCCTTCTTCTTAAATTTCCATCTCTTTTTTCATAATTTATGATGATTTTTTAGATTGAAATTTCAAGTATTTTTCTTCAATTTGGGTAGATGATTTAATGCTATTTCTTAACCATTTTAATAAGGTTTTATCCTGCTGCTCTTGGTTCATTCTCCAGTTAACAGCTGAATTTCTCATCTTATAAATAAGGTGTTGTAAGCATAGAGAAACAGAAACAGATATATTAAAACTTTCAGTAAATCCATACATAGGAATTCTCATTCGTCTGTCAGCAAGCTTTAAGGTTTGTTCACTACAGCCTTTAACTTCAGATCCAAAAATTAAAGCGATTTTTTGATCGATAATTTTAATATCATACAAATCACAATCTGTATTGTGTGGGGTAGTAGCAATAATTTGATATCCATCAGCTTTTAGTTTTTTAATTGCTTTAGCTGTATTGTTTTTTTCTTGATTATATCTTGTTGTACTTACCCATTTATCTGCACCCATTGAAACTTCCGGATCATCATTAAAGATATTATCATTTTCAATTACATGCACATCTTGCACACCAAAGCAATCAGCTGAACGAATAGAGGCAGATATATTTCTTCCTTGAAATACATTTTCGAGCACAACCGTAATGTGTTTTGTTCTTTGCTTAATTTTTTCCTCAAACAGCTCACGCCTTTCTTCCACTATAAACTCTTTTAAGTACTGTACTAAATCATGCCTTAGTTTACTCATAAAATGCTGTAATTTTCATTGATTTTATTACCTTGTAAAAACTGCTGAATTGTCATTGGGTTTTTACCTGAAACTTGCAAATTAAGGATTGCAATTGCATGTTTAGTTGTGATTATATGTAAATAGGTTTTATTGTCTGTTCTAAGGTTTAGTAACTTCTTAGAATTACTGCTAACTACTTTCGATAAATGAACTTTTATTCTTTTTTGAACTCCTTTATCATCTTGTAAAATAAACCATGCTGAAGGACAAATAGAAATATCCTTTAACTTTGTATTACTATTCAAAAAGGGAGATAGCCCTCTTACTAAATTATGAATCTTTTTTGCTGGTTTTGACCAATCTATTTTTAATAGTTCTTTCGTTAATTTTGGAGCCTCTAGCATAACTGAGTTATGTTGTTGAGGATTTTGGTTTACGGAATTTTCTTTGATTGAATCTAGAGTCTTAATCAGTAACTGACTTCCCTTGTTCATTAATGTATTGTGCAATTCAGCAGCTGTAGTTTTATCCGTTAATGCTATCTTTTCTTGTTTAATAATTGCTCCAGAATCTATTTGCCGATCAATAAAGAAAGTAGTAATTCCAGTTTCTTTTTCTCCATTTATTAACACCCAATTAATGGGTGCAGCTCCTCTGTAATTTGGCAGGAGGGAAGTATGTAAATTTATCGTTCCTTTTTTTGGTAATTTCCAAACTGATTCGGGCAACATCCTAAAGGCAACTACAACAAATAAATCTGCATTGAATGTTTTTAATTCTGTAATGAAATGTTCAGATCTTAATTTTAAAGGCTGTAATACAGGGATATTGTTTTCTACTGCAACTTCTTTTACAGCGCAAGGTTTTAATTCTTTCCCTCTTCCTTTCCTGCTGTCAGGAGGGCTTATTACTGCAACAATATCATGTCCTGCATTAATTAATGCATTCAGGTTAGTTGCGGCAAAGAAAGGAGTTCCAAAAAATACAATTTTCATTTTTAATTTTTTAAATGAATACAAAACTACCAATTAGCAAAACTAAATTCCTTTCCATTGGTATTTATTTCCATACTTTCCAACTTTATCATTGTCGAATAAAAACTGAATAATATTAATGAGTTGTTGTTCGTTTATTAAAGGCAATGATGTGCAGATTTCTTCAATTGTAAGCTCCTTGTTCTCCAAGACTGCAGCCAACTGATTCGTAATTCTTTGATATTCATCCTCTTTTGTTTTTTCTCTCTTTTTATGTATGCAAAAATCACACCTCCCACATTGTTTGCTTCCTTTTTCACCAAAATAATGCAAGATAAATTTGCTTCTGCAATTTTCTTTATCGTTTATATAGTTTGTTATTTTATCAAGCTTTGCTTGTTCGTATCCCTTTCTTTCTAGCCATTTTTTTTCCCCAAAATATAGCTTTTCAATATCTTTTCTGGCTTTTAGATAAGTAATTTGAGTACGATTGTTTTTAGGAATATATTTAACGATTTCTAATTGGACTAATTTATTAAGTAAACGAACAACTTCTTTATTATTAACATTAAATCTCTTTGCAATTTCTTGTTCGTTAATTATTACATAATTATAAAACAAATTAGAATAGGAACGTAGCAAAAGTTTCAAGAAATTATCATAATATTTATTAGCAATTTGGAATTTATATAACTCAATATTATTCACTTTAATCATTAATTTTGAAGGACTATGCATTGCTTCAGAAAGTTTAATATGTTCTTCTTTTTCAAGATATTTAAGTATGTTATACACTTTAAGAATAGATATTTTATAACGTTCAGTAAAATTTACCATATCAAAAGAAATTGCCTCTTCAGGCAATACATTTTCTGCTAGTTGAAAGTAATTTGCTAAATTCTGATAAATTGACTTTATTTCAGTAATTGATGGATATCTCAATCTTAATAAATCTTGTTGTTTTTTTACATCACCTTTATTAGCAAGAAGGAATGCATAGGCCTGTTTTCCATCTCTACCTGCTCGTCCTGCTTCTTGAAAATAGGCTTCAATTGTTGAGGGTAGCTCTAAGTGTACTACTAATTTAACATCAGGTTTATCTATTCCCATTCCAAAAGCATTAGTAGCTACCATAATTCTAGTTTGGTTTTGTGTCCAATTTTCTTGTCTTTCGATTCGCGCTTTTGCTGCTAAGCCACCATGATAATAATTGGCAGAATAATTATTGTTTAACAAGAAATTTGTAATTTCCTTAGCTGCTTTTCGACTTCCAACATAAACAATAACAGAACTTCTTATTTTGTCAACTAATTTTAATAATCGTGATTTTTTATCTTCTACATTATCAACAACATAAGAGAGATTTTCTCTAATAAATGATGATTGAATAAGGTTGTGTTCTTTAAAATCAAGGTTATTTTGAATATCATCAATTACACTAGTGGTTGCAGTGGCTGTAAGTGCTAAAATAGGTGTGTCAGGAATTATTTCTTTTATCTTAGAAATGTGCCTGTATGTTGGGCGAAAGTTATGTCCCCATTCCGAAATACAATGTGCCTCATCAACAGTAATAAGGTTAATGTTCATTTCTTTAATTCTCGTTTGCACCAATTCATTTTGCAATCTTTCAGGAGATAAATATAAGAATTTTACACCTCCATAAATACAATTAGTTAGGGCAATATCAATTTCATTATAATGCATTCCTGAAGTTATTGCAACCGATTTTATTCCTTTGGATTTTAAAAAACGAACTTGGTCGTCCATTAGAGCAATAAGTGGGGATATGACTAAGCAAATTCCTTCACTCATTAAAGCAGGAATTTGATAGCAAATTGACTTTCCGCCACCAGTTGGCATTAGAGCAAGGGTATCCTTCTTTTCAATTACTTGCTTTATTATTTCTTCTTGCTTTAAGCGAAACTGTGTATGTCCCCAGTATTTTATTAATACATCAATTGCCTCCATTAACCAAAAATACAAAATATAAACTAAAAAAGTCTCAACTAAACTGAGGCTCTTCACTTACTTATAGAATATAATTTATTCTTGACTTGCTAAAAAACGCTCAGCATCTAAGGCAGCCATACAGCCTGTTCCAGCAGAAGTTACAGCTTGCCGATAAACATGGTCGGCAACATCACCAGAGGCAAAAACACCAGGAATTTTTGTTTTTGAAGTTCCAGCTTCAATTTTGAGATAGCCATTTTCATCCATATCCAATTGCCCTTTAAACAGATCGGTATTTGGCTTGTGTCCAATAGCAACAAAAAACCCCGTTACAGGAATTGTGGTTTCTTCATTAGTTTGATTATTAAAAGCTGTTACACTTTCCACTCCTTTTTCTCCATTAATACTTTTTGTCTCATGATTGAAAAGAACTTCCAAATTAGGCGTATTAAACACCCTATGTTGCATGGCCTTTGAGGCACGCATTTTATCTTTTCGCACTATCATAGTTACTTTTGTGCACATTTTGGCAAGATAAGTTGCCTCTTCAGCCGCTGTGTCTCCTGCGCCTACAACGACAACATCTTGCCCTTTGTAGAAAAAACCATCACAAGTTGCGCAAGCTGATACTCCATAACCACTTAATCGTTTTTCATCTTCCATCCCTAACCATTTAGCAGAAGCGCCTGTTGCTATAATTACCGTTTCGGCCAATACATTTGTTGTCTCATCAATTTCCACTTTAAATGGGCGCTCAGAAAAATCTATTTTTGTAACCATTCCCCATCTAGTGTCCGTTCCAAACCTTTCAGCTTGGGCTTTAAAGTCCTCCATCATTTCAGAACCTGTAATACCGTCCTTATATCCAGGATAATTATCTACATCAGTAGTTGTAGTAAGTTGCCCGCCTGGTTGTAACCCTTGAATTACAACCGGATGCATATCAGCTCTTGCTGCATAAATTGCTGCCGTATAGCCTGCAGGACCTGAGCCAATAATTAGGCATTCAATTTTTTCAATTTCTGTATTCATTATTCTTTTTTTGGTAAAATTAAAATATATCTATGATTTCTGGTGAATATTGCTGTATAATAACTGTGTCTTTTATAATAGGAACTTTATAATAAACTGCTCCATATCCAGTCCAGCACCCTAAACCATTATTTATATTACTTACAAGGTTCATAGGTTCAGCAAATGGATTTCCATTAGTTCCGAATTGGCGAACTAGACTTCTCCAGAATTTCATTGAAGGTTCATCTATTTGACAAAATTTAATCAACACAATATCTTCAGAGAATTCTAATATAGAGTCATTATCACATTCTTTAGTATGGTAACTATTATATGCTCCTGTAGGGAACCCATTATCTTTAGGTCTTGGAAAATAGGTTTCGAATGACTTTCCATTAATTAATACATCAGCTCCAGCATCTACTAATTTTAGTGTAAAGTCAGGATTGTTTTCCGTTTTACATTCTAAACTATCCTTATTTTCATAATGCTGCAGCCTTTTACTTCTAATTAGTATATTATTTTGAATATCAGCTGGATCAGAATAAATGGCTCTTATATCACATTTGAAATCTTTATCAGCTGTCTCGTTCTGCTCTACCCAAAGTGAATCTAAGGGTGTTGGTTCTGGTATTGTAGTCTCTGCTGTAATTAACTGATTATTCCATTGTATTTCAAGATAATAAGTCCTTCCCGCTTGACTAAAGCTATAAGGAACAAGATTATTCAAGTAATCTAGGTCTGTATAAATAGGGGGTAAAGAATCTAATTCTTCAAATTTTTCTAAAATTTTTATTTCCTTTTCTCCAGCTTCATTATAATACCAGACCTTAACTGAGTCGGCATCATTAACAAATAAATTAGCGTAAGTATCTTGGGTAATTGGGTCAAAATAACCTTGGTTTCTAGTTAATATTACATAAGGGGGGAACCCAGGTTCAATACTCCCTTCTACTACAATTTTATCTTCTGCTTGTGACAAATCAAAAGTTATCTCTTCTTGGCATGAGACAAGTAGTATGCTAAAAATAAATAAGTATTTTTTCATAGTTAAAAATTAAAGTTCCATGTAATAGATGGTAGTATCGGAAATATTGAAACTTGATATGCTTTTGGTGTTAGATTCCCATCTTCAAAACTTCCTTCTTCTCCATCATTTGATTCTAATGCAAAGTAAATAAAATAAGGATTCTTTCTGCTATAAACATTATAAATAGAAAAATTCCATGATGATTGATAATTCTTTTTTTTCTTAGGCGTGTAAGTTGCTCCTATATCAAGCCTGTGATAAGGATCCATTCTAAAACCATTTCTAGAGGTATATTCTGTATAGATATTTCCACTTATCATATATCTTTCGTTTGGAAGTGTAATTGCATTGCCTGTTGCGTAAATAAATATACTACTTAATGTCCATTTTTTAGACAGTTTATGTGTAGCAGTAATAGAAAGATCATGTCTTCTGTCATATTTTGCAGGAAATGCAATACCCTCATTTACCTGATCAAAATATTTTGTTGTTTTGGATAGGGTATAGCCTACCCATCCAGTTGTTTTACCTTTATTCTTTTTTAAAAGAACTTCTACTCCATATGAATTCCCATCACCAAAAGCAAAAGCATCATCACTGTTTGAATTAGTATTATCTTCTGGCAATACACCCTCTTTATATTCAAGTAAATTTGTCATTTCTTTATAATATGCTTCTATTGAGGTTTCATACATATTATCGTTTAGATTTTTAAAATACCCTACAGCATATTGATCAGAAAATTTTGGCTCAATACCTGATGAACTTGGAATCCAAAGATCTGTTGGTAGACTAACACTTGAGGTTGATGCTAAGTGAATATACTGATAGTTCTGAGTATAAGCTCCTTTTATTGAGCTTGTTGTATTTAGTGTATATCTAAATGATAATCTTGGTTCAATATGCCTGTAATTATCATCACTAATTGAGAATTCATTTTTCATATAATCACGGAAACTTATATAGCCACTATGCTGAAATGAGGAATAACGCAGCCCAAGATGTACTTTTAAAGCATCTGTAAGTTCAAAATCATCCGATAAATATAAAGCGCCTTCATTAGAATATTGTTTAAATATTTGATCGGGTTCAAAAACTACATCACCTGACCTTCCTGAAGCATTTCCTGGTGTAAATTCGTGATAAGTATAATTTGAACCAAACTTAACAGTATGTCGTTGATTTGGCTGATAAAGAAAATCAACCTTGGTGTTCCAATCATTAATTCCAGAAAATATCTTTAGTTCAAAATCTTGCTGAGCTATATTAAACTCAAATCTATAGTCAGAGAAAATAAGTGAGGTATTCATAAACAGTTTATCATTAAATAAATGATTCCATCTTAATGATGTAGTTGCATTTCCCCAAGGAATTTCTATTCCAATACCGTTATCGGAATTAACAAAGTTAAAAACATCTCTTCCAAAATAACCGCTTAGATACAAGCGGTCTTTATCTGAAATTCTGTAATTAATCTTTGTAGTTAAATCATAAAAATAATATCCTGACCCATTAAATGCATTATCTTTAGGCATAAATGGTTTAGATAAAACATCTATATAAGTTCTTCTTCCAGAAACGATAAATGAACTTTTATTTTTTTGTAGTGGTCCTTGCAGGGTTAAGCGTGATGATAATAAACCAATTCCGCCATCCGCTTCATATTTTTTATTATTACCATCCTTCATAGTAATGTCTAAAACAGAAGAAAGTCTTCCTCCATATTCAGCTGGCATACCTCCTTTTATTATATTAATGTCTTTTATCGCATCTGCATTAAATACCGAAAAAAATCCAAAAAGATGAGCAGCATTATACACCACTGCTTCATCAAGTAATATTAAGTTTTGATCAGGGCCACCACCCCTAACATAAAGCCCTGAATTTCCTTCTCCTCCTGACTGTATGCCAGGCAAGAGTTGTGCCGCTTTCATAATATCAACCTCTCCTAGTATTCCTGGCAGTTGCTTGATATTATTAACCTCAATTTTTGCTTGGCTCATATTAGAACTGCTCACATTTTCATCTAATCTTTCACCAGTTATAATTACCTCTTCTGTTAATATAGCGTTATTTGCTAAAGCTATATTTAATCTAAAATCTTTATTTAATTTTATATTTTTAGTAATTGATTTATAACCTATAAACGAATAAATAATTATATAATCTCCCTCCTCAATAGTTAAAGAGTAAAATCCGTATTGATTACTAGAAGTGCCTTTATAACTCTTCTGATCATAAATAGAAACGCCAATTAGATTTTCTCCTGATGATTCGTCCTGAACATATCCACTAATTGTATAGTTTTCTTGTGCAAAACTAATGATTGCAAATAGTGAAAATAAGATTGTTGAGATTGTATTTTTCATATAATTAAAATGGTTGCAAATGTAAATGAAAGTTATTTAGCTTATTGTACTGTTTGTAGATTTTTTTAGCTAAACATTTAATCTATTTTAATTATATTTGTAGTTTAAAAATAATAACTTATATATTATGAAGAAAATATTATTACTTATTTTAATTTGCTTTACCTTTTTAGCAAATGCACAAACAGGACTATTAGCTGGAACTGGATATGCTCCAGATTTTACAGTTACTGATATAAATGGCAATACACATAATTTATATAATTATTTAGATAGTGGAAAAATAGTTGTATTGGAGTTGATGAGTGTGACATGCGGACATTGTCAGTCACATGCAGCAGGAACTGATAATTCTTATCAAACAAACGGACCTAGTGGAACAAATATTGCTAGATTTTTAGGCTTAGAAGTTAATTCGTCAACCGATAGTGCTGCAGTAGCTAACTTTGCAAGTACTTACGGAGTTACATTTCCTATAGCAAACAATGTATCACCTACAGCTATAAATTATCAATTATATTATACCCCAGGATATTATGTGATTTATCCTGATAGATCATATACAACTATTTGTGGTTTATACTGTGTTACAGCTCAAAATTATTCAACAATAGAAGGTTTATTGAATACGGCTATTTCATCATGGGTTCCTCCAGTATATGGATGTATGAATCCTTTAGCTATAAATTATGATTCAACAGCAACTATTGATAATGATAGTTGCGATTTTACATCTTATACAGTAACAACAGTAGGCATGAGTTTTTCTCCTGATACTATTATTTGTGATGTGGGGGATACCATTAATTTTATTTTAGGAGGATATCATAATGCTGTGGAGGTAAGTGATAGTATTTGGTTAATTGGAGGAACAACATCAAATGGGGGTTTTAGTTTTGGATTTGGGTCAACAGGAATTTTTATTCCAGACGATTGTCACACCTATTATTACGTATGTCAGCCACATGCATTTGGTGGAATGAAAGGAGTAATTATAGCTCATCATCCACCAGTTTTTGGCTGTACAGATAGTACAGCTACCAATTATGATTCAACAGCAACAATTAATGATGGTTCATGTACTTATTCTTCAACCTGTACTAATCCTTCTCCTACGAATGCTTATATTACTGAATTAATTCATGATAGAGCAAGAGTAAATTGGGATAATATGAATGATGCTAATTGTATGGTTCAGCAGTACCGTATTAGATATAGAGAACAAGGAACATCTTCTT
>Ga0233427_10000375_pt1 | contig 57708 bp, 55 predicted proteins | sample SI_118_April2016_5_FD_179885 | JGI IMG/M metagenome (GOLD analysis project Ga0233427, IMG submission 179885) | Seawater microbial communities from Saanich Inlet, British Columbia, Canada - SI_118_April2016_100_MG | ecosystem: Environmental > Aquatic > Marine > Inlet | place: Canada: British...
GGGCACCCCGGGCGCGCTTCGCCTCGGGTAGCGCGAAATAGGCGTCCTCGGCGGCGATGCGGATATCGGCCGCCAGTGCCAATTCGAAGCCGCCGGCGATGGCCGGTCCGTTGACGATGGCCATGATCGGCTTTTTGGAATCGATCATGACCTCGAACAGGCCGCGCCTTGTGGTGCGCAAGGGGCCCCGGAATACCTCGCCGGCATCGGCGGCTTGGCGCGCCTCGTTCAAATCGGCGCCGGAACAAAACGCCTTGTCGCCGGCGCCGGTGATGGCAATCATTGCAATATCGTCATCGAAATCGGCGGCCAAGATGGCTTCCGCCATCTGGGTATTCATTTCGGCGGTGAAGGCGTTGCGCACTTCCGGCCGGTTGAGGGTCAGCATCAGGATTTTGTTATCGCGCCTGATCTCGAGACTGCTTGCGTCCGCCATGAAGCTCTCCTCTTGCGATTGCCTGATATGTCTAATTGTTAGATAGTGACACTGGCCTTGGCAAATTTATTTGGGGCTATTTTGTAAGCATGCGACCAGCGGAGGGCGAGATGGCGAATTTTCCGAAAACCGTGACCTTTAAGGAAGAAGGGCCGCGCGAGGGGTTTCAGATTGAAAAGAACTTTGTGCCGACGGCGCGCAAGATCGAATTTATCAATGCGCTGTCGAAAACCGGGCTGAAAACCATTCAGATCGTGTCTTTCGTCAATCCCAAACTGGTGCCCAACATGGCCGACGCCGAAGAGGTGGTGGCCGGCATCGATTTGGAGCCGGGTGTCGAATATACCGGGCTCTGGCTGAACGCGCAGGGGTTCGAGCGGGCTAAGGCCACTGGGCGCCTTGCGATGAAGGGTAACCTCAATCTCTGCGCCTCGGAAAGCTTCTTGCAGCGCAACCAGAACCGTACTTCAGAGCAGCAGATCGCCGAATTATCCAGCACCATCGAGCGCTATAAAAGCCACGATATGCCTATCGAGCAGGGCGGCATCTCGGCGGCGTTTGGCTGCAATTTCGAGGGCGACGTACCGGTCTCCAAACTCGTCGATCTGGCCAAGGTGATTATCGATGCCACAGCCGAGCACGGCGTCACCTTGAAGCAATTCATGCTGCTGGACACCATGGGCTGGGGCACGCCGGACCGCATCAAACGCGCCCTCGGCGCATTGCAGGATATCTACCCCGATCTTGAATACGCTCTGCATCTGCACGACACCCGCGGCATGGGCATCGCCAACGCCTATGCCGGACTGGAAATGGGAGTTGCCCATTTCGATGCCTGCGTCGCCGGGCTCGGCGGCTGCCCGTTCGCCGGCAACAAGGCGGCGGCGGGTAATGTCTGTACCGAGGATCTGGTCTTCATGTGCGAGGAAATGGGCATCGATACCGGGCTCGATCTCGATGTACTGGCCGAATGCGCGCGCCTCGCCGAAGACGTGGTCGGCCATCCCCTGCCGGGCTCCATCATGCGCGGCGGCAGCCTTGATAATCTCAGGGAAAAAAGCGCGGCCTAGATCGAGGCTTCGTCGGCGCGCCGGCTTTCGCCGTCATAGCCAACCGAGCGGCGGCGGCGGTCGGGGCCGAAATAGACCTTGCACTCGACAAACGGGCGGGCATTGGCGATCAGCATACAGATGCGCCGATAAAGGGTGTTAGGCGCCAGCGGCTTGGCGATAAATTCGGTTATGCCGTGATCCCGCGCCAAGCCGACATTCTCGCGCTCGGTAAAGGCAGAGGTGACGATGATGGGGGTGAAGCGGTTGGGCGAATCAGAGCCTTTGCGCACCCAATCGACCAGTTTCAAGGCATCGAATTCCGGACCCCAATCGGTAATAACGAAATCCGGCGGATGATCGATGATCATGTCGTGGGCTTCTTCGAGGCTGGAAGTGTCGCGAATTTTGCGGACGCCCAGCTCGGCCAGCACCGAACGAACCATGGAACGGATATGCTGGAACTGCTCTGCATAGACCACTTCTAGATTCTCGAGATTATATGCAGGAATGTCGCCCATCTGCCCTTCTGCTTAGTATTGCGTGGTCCCAGCGTGAATTATCTACAGACAATTGTATAGGATTAAAGCCAGAATATAGAAATAAGCGTTTTTACGCATACTGCTAGTAAGATTTGAAGACACTTTCGCTTATAATTGCGGGAATATACTCTAATTTTTTCTGCCTTGCACGGTCAGACAACTATTTCCGTGCTGGTATTTTCCAAGCCGTTTAGACGTGACATAGTTCCGCCTGCCACGAATTAACAAGACAACGACCTTCGGGGGAAATCTGAATGGGTTCGGGAACCCGCGGCTACCGCGATTTGCAGGAACATCTGGACGCCTTGGCGGAAGCCGGTCTTCTCCACCGCATCGGCGAGGCCATCGACAAGGATGCCGAAATGCACCCTTTGGTGCGCTGGCAGTTCCGGGGCGGCATTGCCGAGGCGGATAGGAAAGCCTTCCTGTTCACCGATATCACCGACGGCAAGGGCCGCAAATATGATATCCCGGTGGCAGTCGGCGGTCTGGCGGCATCGGAAGCGGTCTATTCTATCGGCATGGGCGTTGCCGTCGAAGACATTGCCGCCAAGTGGGAGCGCGCTATCGCAGCACCTGTATCCCCCAAAGAAATCGACAATGCCCCCTGCCACGAGGTTGTTCTAACCGGCGCCGATCTGCAAGGCGAAGGGGGTGGCCTCGATGCCCTGCCGATCCCGGTTTCGACGCCCGGCTTCGATGCCACGCCGACGCTAACCGCGACCAACGTGATTACCCGCGATCCCGACACCGGCGGCCAAAACATGGGCACCTACCGGGCTGGGCTCAAGGCGCCGGACCGGCTGGTGGTGCGCATGGCGACCCGCACCGGCGGCGCCGAGGGCTACCTGCATTGGCAGAAATACAAAGCCAGGGGCGCCGAAATGCCCTGCGCCATTGTGCTCGGCTGTCCGCCCTACGTGGCCTTTATGGGACCGCAGAAACTGCCATTAGGGCTGGACGAAATGGAAGTGGCCGGCGGCCTGGCTGGCGAGCCGATCAATATGGTCAAGGCGAAGACCATCGATCTGATGGTCCCCGCCGAAGCCGAGGTGGTGATCGAGGGCATCATCGATCCGATGGTTTTGGAGCCGGAAGGTCCGTTCGGAGAATCCCACGGCCATATCGCGCTGGAAGAATTCAACATGCCCATGCGCGTCACCGCCATCACGCGCAAGGCCAAGCCGGTTATCCCGTCCTATATTTCTCAGGTGACGCCGTCGGAATCTTCCGTCATCAAGCGCGTCGCCTACGAGCCGTTGTTCCTCACCCATCTGCGCGACGGCCTCGGCATTCGCGGCGTCAAGGGGGTGTCCCTGCACGAGCCGCTGACGTCGCTTTTGCGGGTCACCATTCTGACCGTCGAAACCGGCATGCCTAAATCCGAAATTTGGCGTGCCCTCAACGGCGCGTCGGCCTTCAAGAGCGATATGAGCAAGATCGTGATCGCGGTCGATGACGATATTGCACCAACCAATTCCGATGCGCTGTTATGGGCCATTTCCTACCGCTCCAACCCTGTGGACGACATGAACATCCTGGCGCATCGGGGATTGGGCCATGGCCCGAAACGCGAGCATGGCACTGACGAGGACGGCACGCTGCTTATCGATGCCACCATGAAAAGCCCGATGCCGCCCCTGGCGCTGCCCGGCAAAGAATATATGGAGCATGCAAAGGACGTGTGGGAGCGCCTGCAATTGCCGCCGCTCCGCCCGGAAGAGCCCTGGCACGGATATTCCCTTGGCGATTGGCACGACCGTTGGGACGCCGACGCGGCGCGCGCCGCCAAGGGCGAATATTTGAAAAACGGCGCCGAAACCCTGAAACGCCAGCAGCCGGATCTGGTTCCCGAAACCTCGGTCCGCGATGTGGAAGACGGATGGGACTGAATCTAATATGAAGCCGGCTCCCTTCGACTATTTCGCCGCCGCCAGCGCCGATGACGCCGTCCGGCTTTTGGCCGAGCATGGCGACGAGGCGCTGATATTGGCCGGCGGCCAGTCGCTGGTGCCGATGATGAATATGCGCTTGGCGCGGCCCTCGGTGCTGATCGACATCAACGATTGCGACGAGATGAAATTCATGGCGGCGGATGGGGACGGCTTTGCCATCGGCGCCGGCACCCGCCAGAAAGATATCCTGAAGTCGGCGGAAACTTGCACCGCCGTCCCGCTATTATTGAAGGCGTTGGCCTTCGTCGGCCATGTGCAGACCCGCAACCGGGGCACATTGGGCGGCTCCATCGCGCACGGCGATCCGTCCGCCGAAATGCCCCTGGTGGCGGTCACTCTTGATGCAGCGATCAGCCTGCGCACTTCCAATGGCGAGCGCACCATCGCCGCCTCGGAATTTTATTCCGGCCCCATGAGCACCGAGCGCGCGCCGGATGAATGCTTGATGGCGGTGAGCTTTCCGCTCTCCACCGGCGCCGGCACCGGCTTTCACGAGGTGTCCGAGCGGCACGGCGACTTCGCCATCGTTTCGGCGGCGGCTGAAATCAACCTGGACGCTGGCGGTAAATGCGCCAGCGCCGCCATCGGCATCGGCGGCGCCCACCCGCACCCCGTTAAAGCGCTGAAAGCGGAGGCGATCTTGGTCGGCGAGGCGCCATCCGATGCGCTGATAGAAGCGGCCGCCGAGGCGGCAACGGACGGCATCGAGGCCATGGACGATGTGCACGCAACTGGCGCTTACCGGATGCGGGTCGCCCGCGTGCTGGCGGCGCGCGCTATATCCGATGCGCTGGCGGAGGCAGGGCTATGAAACCCAGATCCATAACCCTAACCGTCAATGGCGCTAAGCGCACCGCCGCCGCCGAGCCGCGCGTCACCTTATTGGATTTTCTGCGTGGCCCGTTGGGCGTCACCGGCGCCCATATGGGCTGCGAGCATGGGGTCTGCGGCGCCTGTTCGGTGCTGGTGGAGGGCGAGCCGGTGCGCGCTTGTTTGATGTTCGCGGTGCAAGCCGCCGGCAAAGCCGTGACTACCGTCGAAGGCCTGGCCGGCAGTGATGGCGAGCCGAGCCCCCTGCAAGAAGCCTTCCGCGATGCCCATGGTTTGCAATGCGGATACTGCACGCCGGGCATGTTGATCGCCGCCCAGGCGTTGCTGGACGAAAATCCAGACCCGGACGAGGCGGACATCCGCGAAGCCATCGGCGGCAATATCTGCCGCTGCACCGGCTATGTGCAGATCATCGAGGCCATCAAGCTGGCCGCCGAAAATTTGCGGGAGGCCGCACAATGATCAGCCAAGCCCCCAACACGCGCTATGTCGCGCGCAAGCGGCGCACCCAGGAGGACAAGCGGTTCGTCACCGGGCGCGGCGTATTTGTACAGGACATCGAGCGGCCCGGTATGCTGCATGTGGCGGCGCTTCCCTGCCCATATCCCCGCGCCAGGATCAACAACATCGATTTCAGCGCAGCGCTGGCCATGCCCGGCGTGCATGCGGTGCTTGATGGTGCCGAACTGGCCGCTGCCACCAACCCGCTTTATGGCGGTTTAAAGACGCCGGGGGTCAAATGGCGGCCCTTGGCGTTTGAATTGTCCCGCTATGCCGGCGAATGGGTGGCCGCCGTCGCCGCCGACAGCCGCGCCATCGCCGAAGACGCCATGGAATTGATCGAGGTGGATTACACCCCCACCGATCCGGTGATCGATCCGGAAGAGGCCTACCAAGCAGGCTCGCCGCAAGTACATCCGGAGCATGGCTCCAATGTTCTGTACGACGGCGAATTTACCTGGGGGCCGGTGGATGATGATTTCGCCGCCGCCGATCATAGCCTAAGCTTTCGCGCCCGCTGGCACCGAAGCTCCACGGTGCCCATCGAAACCTTCGGTGCGGTCGCCGAATGGGACGAGGGCAAGGGCATTCTGGACGTCTGGGCCTCGATCCAGATGCCCAACTATGCAGATCAGATCGCTGGTGCGATGGGCATTCCGCTCAACGCCGTGCGCGTTCATCAGGACGTGGATGTGGGCGGCAGTTATGGGGTCAAGCGCGGCATCAAGCACACGGTGCTGATCGGCTATCTGTCGCGCAAGTTGGAAAGACCAATCCGCCTGATCGAGGACCGGCTCGACAATATGGGCGGCGGCGATGCGCACGGCCCCGACCGCATTTTCGACACCCAGGTCGCCTACAATGCCGACGGCATGATCAAGTCCTTGAAAATTCGCGCTCTCGATGACGCCGGTGCCTATCCGGGGCGGGGGCCGTTTCAATTGGGCAAGCCCATCGCCGCCATCGTCGGGCCCTACACTATCAACTCCGTCCATTACGAAGCCATCTCGGTCACCACCAACAAAACGGGCCAGGTGCCGGTGCGCGGCTTTGGCCAGGCGCCGACCAATTACATGCTGGAACGAGCCGTCGATAAGGTTGCGGCGGCATTGGGCATGGACCGGATTGAAATCCGCCGGCGCAATTTTATCCAGCCGGATCAGTTCCCCTACGAGCAACCGAGCGGCACCAAATATGATAGCGGCAATTATCCGGCGGTGATGGACAAGGTACTGGCGCTGGCCAATTTCGATGCCTTGTGCGCGCGCCGGGACGAAATTCGGAGCGAAGGGCGGCTCGCCGGGATCGGCGTTGCCACCTGCCTGGAGCCGGGCGGCGGCAACAATATGTTCGAGTACCTCATGAACCCGGCGGCCGAGATAACCACCTTCATGGAAGGCGCCGAAGCGCGTATCGATGGTGAGGGCTGCATCACCGGGGTGATGGCGACCACCACGTCGGGCCAGGGTCACGAGACTTTGGTGGCCACCATTTTGGGCGAGGAATTGGGGCGCGAGCCGGACGATATCCGCGTCATTCACGCCGATACCCTGACCGCCATGCCGACCCGCAGCCCGGTTGCCAGCCGTATGGCGATCATGCTCGGCGGCGCCATCACCGGGGCGGCGGCCAAGCTGAAAGCCCAGATCATGGCGATTGCCGCGCACAATCTGGAAACGCCCTTGGATCAGTTGGAATATTCCGGCGGCGATGTTTCCGTGCGCAATGATCCGTCGCGCAAACTCACCTGGAACGAGATTTGTTATATCGCCCACAAACAATACCACCGGCTGCCCGAAGGCGCGGCGCCCGGCCTGCAGGCCCAGCATGTGTGGCAGGTGCCGCTCGGCGGCCAGTTGCCGGATGCAGACGGCAAGGTGCAGCTCTATCCCTGTTTCTCCTTCCAAGCCCATATCCCGCTGGTGGAAATCGATCCCGGCACCGGCAAGGTAACGTTGCTGGAATACTTCATCGCCCACGATTGCGGCACGGTCATCAACCCCGATATCGTGCGCGGTATGATCTTGGGCGGCATCGCCCACGGCATCGGCGCGGCGCTATATGAGAAATTCGAATACGCCCCCGACGGCCAGTTCCTGAGCGCCACCTTCGCCGATTATCTGATGCCGTCCACGTTTGAGGTGCCGCTGGTCAAGGACACCGAGCATTGCACGCCATCGCCTTTGACCTCGCACGGCCAGAAAGGCTCTGGCGAGGGCGGCTATCTGGGCGGCCCGGCGGCGGTGGCCAGCGCCGTCAACGACGCCCTGTCGCCGCGTGGGCTGGAGATTGACCAGTTGCCCATGCGCATGTCCCTTATCGAAGAGCTATTGAACGGAACCCCTTAGAATGATCATCGACACACACGCCCATTTCACCCCGCAAGCCATGCTGGATGCGCTGCTAAAAGAAGCCGGGCGCTTCCCCAATGTGGATATCAGCCACGAGGACGGCCATTACAAGCTGGCCTTCAATGGTGGCGCGCCGACCCGTCCCATCGCGCCGAAGCTGCGGGAAACCGATGAGCGCCTCGGCTGGATGGATCAATGTTCCATCGATGCCCAGGTGACGGGCGGCTGGCTGGACAGTTTCGGCTATGAGCTGCCCGCCGGTGAAGGCGCCGCCTGGTCGCGTTTTTTGAACGAGCATCTGATGAACGGTACGGACGGCGAAAAGCGCCTGACGCCGCTGGCCTCGGTGCCGTTGCAATCGGGCAAATTGGCCGCCGAGGTTTTGCAAGAAGCCATGAACGCCGGTTTCGTCGGCGCCATGATCGGCACCCAGCCCCACGCCACCACCGGCAATCTGGACGATGCCGATCTGGACCCGTTCTGGGAGGCGGCGTCGAGCCTGGGCGCGGTGCTGTATTTGCACCCCATGTTCGGCTGCGGCGATCCACGGCTGTTGGATTACGACATGATGAACGCGGTCGGCCGCGGCGTCGATACAACAACGGCCATATCCCGGCTCTTGTTCTCCGGCCATTTTCTCAAATACACAGGTATGAAGTTCGTGCTGTCCCACGGCGGCGGCGGCATCCCGTATCTTTTGGGCCGCCTCGCCCGCAACCATGACATCCACCCCGGCAAATACGCCGACCCGGTGGCAGGTTTCAAGACCCTCTATTTCGATAGCGTGCTGTTCGAAGAAGAAGCCTTAAAATTCCTCGCCACCCAATCCGGCACCGAGCGCATCATGCTCGGCTCCGACTACCCCTTCCCCATCGGCGATCCCGACCCCTGCGCCATTGTGCACCGCTGCGGGTTCGGCGGCGGTGCGGAGAACGCCATTTTGGGGGATACGGCACAAGAGGTGTTTGGGATCAAAGCCTAGAGCCCGCGGCCTTCTCCCTCCCTCTTGATGGGGGAGGGATGGGGTGGGGGTGCGACAGCATTGGCAGATGGAACGATGCCCCTTTATTTCCATTTCCAGCGAACTATATAAACCTCCTGCTCTTAAATATTGTGAATAGGAAGAGTTTCAAATGTCGCCTCACCGGGCGATTGCTTTTTATGCGTGGATGTCCATTAATGGTGATGATGCACATGCCATTTGGGTTGTTGCATGTCGCACCATCCGCTTGACTAGGGTCAATGGCCTGGATGGATTCCCGTGCCATTAATTTTACGGCAATGAACGCAAAAAGGGAGACCTCGTCATGGCGCGCCAAAAAAAAATCAAACCGCTATTGAAAACCAACTGCCTGTCCCACGGCACCGTCGAATGCCACGATCTAGGCTCGGCGCGGCGCTTTTATGAAGAGGTGCTCGGCTTCGAAGTGGTGCAGACTTCCGACCGCTCGTTGATGATGCGCCACGGCAAGGGCACCACCATCGCTGCCGTCGAAACCAAGCGCAAAACGGCGGCCGGCATTTATAGCCATTTCGGCCTGGATGTGAGTGACCGGGCCAGCGTCGATGAGGCGCACCAATTGGTGGTTGGCGCGCGTAAAGAATACGGGCTCAAGAAGATCACCAAGCCGGTCTTCCAGCACGGCACCTATTCCTTTTACATGATCGACGCCGACGACAATTGGTGGGAGATTCTGGAGAACCCCAAGGGCGGCTATAATTACGTTTTTGATTTAAAGGAAACCAAGGCGGGCTGGCGCTCTCAGGATCAAGGCAAAGCCCGCGTCGCCAAGGGCAAGCGCCAGATTACCCGGAAGAAGACCCAAAAAGCTGCCTAGCCCTTAATCCTCCGGCGCCTGGAAATCTCCGCGCTCCAGGAGCCACGAGGTGGCGAAGCCGAAAACCAGTGCCCAGAAGGGCGCGCCGATGCCGAAAATCGAGATATCGGCGGCGGTCACCAGAAAGGTGATCAAGGCGCCGTAGGTAAAGCGTCCCTGAAATGCGGTTCGGAACGCTGTTTGCAAAACACCCAAAAGCGCAATGCCGGCGAGGGTCGCGATAAAGGCCTTTGGCGTCGCCAGCATGAAACTGGTGAAGACCGGCGAAAACAGGCCGTAGGTGATGCCCAAAATCCCGACGAATATGCCGGCCGTATAATGGCGTTCCTTGGGCCCGGATGAAGAAATGACGGCGTTCACCGGTCCCGTCAGGCAGGTCGATACGGCGCCGAATGCGGCGTTGACCAGCCCGCCGACGCCGCATATGGCGGTTACCGCATTGACCGGGGGCTCGTGACCCTTGACGCTGATGACCGCGTAGCCTTGGGCGTTCTGAGCCGCCAAAACGGTGATGGCCAGCGGCACGACCAGCTCGAACATCGCAGCCAAGCTGAAGGTGGGGGCGAAATAAATGGGATCGGCGATGCGTAAAGTTAAATCCGCGTCGCCCGCAAAGCCGCCTTGGCTAAGCGGCATGGCGATGAGCCCGGCAACCAATGCCGAAATCAGCGGCGGAAAACGCCGGGCCAGCGCCGGGTATGCGCCAAGTCCAAAAAATACAAGTGTCATCGGCGCGGCGATCCAGAAACCGGTTTCAAACGCGCGCAGCCAGTTCAGTCCGAATTGCAAAAAGACGCCGGCCACCATGGCCATAACGATGGGCATCGGCAGCGCACTTGTGATGCGCTTCACCCATCCTGATAGCCCAAGAATAAGCATCAGCGCGCCGGTGGCGTAGAACGCGCCGATTACCTCGGCAAAGCTTAGATTATCCAGCGCCGGGCCGATCAAAACGGTGCCGGGAATGGTCCAGAAAAAAACCAGCGGCTGGCGGTATAGGGTGCAAAATATGATGCTGATCACGCCGCCGGTGAAAAAGGCGGCAAATATCCACGACACCATTTCTGCTTCTGAAAGCCCGCCACGGGCGCCCACCGAAAGGACAATGGCAACCGGCGCGGTGGCCGTAAAAATAAAGGCGATAAATCCATTGACCGCAAGCGGTACGGAAAAATCCGACGCGATACGGAGCAGGCCCGGAAAGGGCGGTTTCGGTAATTCGATCTGCATGGCGCTTAAAAGGCCCCCGGCGGCGGATAGGGATCGGCTCTTGTTTTATAGGCTTAGCAGCGCGCCGCCAACCGTTCGATAAAAGCTGGTTCGTGCGCCAAAACCGTTGAAATCGTCAGCTGTGCGCCCAATATCAATATCAGGCAAAATTTAAAATCGGTATGACAGCGCGATGTACGGAAAACCATCCAGCCCCCGCAATCTCTTATGGCCCATTATTATCGGTGTCGTTTTCGGAATAGGCATCCTGACAGCCGGCTCGGACTGGATGCTCAGCCTTCTTGGTTTTGTGCCGGCGATGCTATTCGCAGCCATGTTTGCTTGGGCCGTGGTTTCGGAGCGGCGTATCTAGCGGCTCTATAAGGTCAGTCTCAGGCGCCCGAATAGGTGCGGCAGGCGGCCACTAAATCCTCCAATTCCTGATTGAGTTCGGGGCTTGGGCCCTCGCCGTCCTCGACGGTGCTCTCGCAAAGACCCTCCAGGTCCGACGCTGTCGCGCTGAGTTTTTGATGGCCGAAGGTGCCCGCTGAGCCGGCGATTTTGTGCGCCAATTCGAGCAATTTCCTCACCGCAGCGATTTGCCCGGTCCGATCTCCGGCGGCGCCGATATCGCCAAGGGCGCTTTCCAGCGCATCAATACGCCCGCCAAGTTGGGCATCGTAGGCTTCTTTCAGTGCCCTTAATTTTTCGGCGAATGTATCTTTGTCAACGGCCATGGTGTTGGTTCCAAATTTCGCGGATTTGATCGGAAAGCGTCATCGGATCGAAGGGTTTGGCAATGACACCCGACGCGCCTAGGGAGTGGTAATACTCTCTGTCTGTCTCCATGACTTTTGCTGTCATGAATATAATCGGCAGGCTCTCATAGCCGCCCAACCGGCGAATGGCTTTAAAGGTATCGGGCCCGTCCATGCCGGGCATCATAACATCAAGCAAGATGATGTCGGGATCAAAACCTGGAAGCTCGGCCACGGCGTCGGAGCCGGAGGAGCAAATATGCACGGTGAAATTACCCACCGATTCGAGCGCCAGCTTGGCGACGATTTGGATATCCGCTTCGTCCTCGACCATCAGGATTTTATTTGGCTCTGGAACCATGGAAAATACTCTTTAATCGAGGCTGTAATTAATAAAGATGGCCATTGCCGCTAGGGGTTTCAATGGCCACAGTGAACTCTACAGGGATTTCAATCGCCGCGAATAGCCCTTTGCCCGGCGTTTGAAAAAAATGGGACCGCCGAAGCGGTCCCGTAGTTGTCGATGAGAATAAAGGAAGGAATGCGAGGTCCTTTGGCTCAAACAAGCCGCTCCTCATCGAGCCCCAAAAAAACAAAAAAAACATCCGTCGTAATTGTTAAAACTTTGGCCAAAACCGGATCGTGGCAGGAGTAAACTCTCCGCATTTTAGCGCATCCGAGTTTTGAATATAGGCGCTCGGTGTTGCGGCCAGATAAAAAGGGTGTGAACAACATGTAAATTTATGTAAATTTGCGCATTGCCCCAAGGTTCTTCCAAAGATTGGTTCTGGTTTCCATGGCCTATCATTTGCTCATCGTCGAAGATGACGAACTGGTTCAATCGCTGCTCGCCGCCTACATGAAGGGCGAGGGCTATAAGGTCTCCTGCGCCGGATCCGGAAAAGAAATGCTGGCCACCCTCAACACCGAGAAGATCGATTTGATCCTTCTCGATCTGGGGTTGCCGGACGAAGACGGCCTGACCCTAACCCGTCAAATCCGCGCGCGCTCGTCGATCCCGATCATCGTGATCACTGCGCGCCGGGGCCGAGAAGACCGGCTGGCGGCGTTGGAACTGGGCGCCGACGACTATCTGACCAAGCCGTTCGATCCCGAGGAATTGGTGCTGCGTGTGCATAATATTCTCGGCCGCGCCAAGGATGGCGGCGGCGATGGCGGCGGCGCCCGGCTTGAAGCCAACGTCATCGAAAGCGGCGGCTGGAAAATCGATGGCGGCGCCCGCAGCGTCACCTCACCGGGGGGCCAGGACATCACCCTCACCGCCGCCGAGTTTAATCTGTTGGCGGCGCTGGCCAAGGCACCCAACCGGGTGCTCAGCCGGGATTATCTTTTGGACGCGGTCTCGCGCAACGATGACGCGCCGTCGGACCGGCTGATTGATGTCTTGATCTCAAGGGTGCGCAAAAAGATCGAAGACGAGCCGAAGAAGCCGAAGTTTATCATTACCGTGGCTGGCAGCGGCTATAAATTCTCCGAACCCAACTGAGCCGCGGTTGCCGCGGCGCGGCGCAAATTTGAAGGAGACCGGTGATCATGGACGGCACCGCTGACAAATCAGGCGAACGATGGGTGGATTTTGCCTCCGCCGGCCCCGGTACGCCAGGCGGAAACTATCTGCGCTTGTTTTGGCAGCCCATCGCCAAGGCCGCCGATTTGGAGGCGGGTAAAGCCCTGCCGATCCACGTCATGGACGAGAAGTTCACTCTCTATCGGGGGGAAAGCGGCACCCCTTACGTGGTTGGATTTCGCTGTGCGCACCGCTCGACCCAACTTTCCACGGGCTGGGTGCGCGGCGAGGCCATCCAGTGCATGTATCACGGCTGGACCTACGACGGCGCCGGCAGTTGCATCGCGCGCCCGGGCGAGGATCCGCCAGGGCCAGCGAGCCGGGCCGGTATTCCGTCCTATCCCGCGCGCGAACATCTGGGGCTGATCTATGGCTATTTCGGTGATGGCGAGGCGCCGGCCTTTCCGGCGAACGAATATTTCAAGAATGTGGAGATCATCGAAAATCACGCGTCGGATTTTCCCGCCAACTGGTTCCAGACCATGGAGAACCATTTCGACGAAACCCATCTGGCTTTCGTCCATACCTTCGGCGGATCGCACAACAATCTGGGGCGCGCCTACCAGCTACCGGAAATGGATATTTACGAGACCGATTACGGCATGGTGCGCGAAACCCAAGTTCCCGGCAGCAAGCTACGCAAAACCCTTTATATGTTGCCCAACATCATGCGTATCCTGATCCCCACCTTCAACGACATCGCCGAAATCGGCGGCTGGCGGGATACTTACATCATCGTGGTGCCCACCGACGATGCCAACCATCGGGTTTATTTTACTCAGAACCTCCATGTGGACGACGCTGATCTGGGCGCCTATCACGACATGCATGCGCGCTTCGCTGAAAAAATCGCCGCCGCGCCCTCCATCACCCAATTGACCCACGAAATTCTCGCCGGCAAGGGCCATATCAACGACTACCTGGACCATCCCTATTTGCTGCTTTTGGAAGACGCCATCACCCAGGGCGGGCAGGGCCAGATCGTCGATCGGAGCCTGGAGCTTCTTGGCCGCACAGATGCCGGCGTTGCCGCCATGCGCCGGGTCTGGGACAGGGAAATACGCGCCCTTGCCGACGGCAAGCCGACCAAGGACTGGGTCTACAAGGGCGAGGAGCCGGAGCTCGGCTTCTAGGTATCAATCCAGATGGAGCTGCTACCCGATCTCTTGCAACCAGTCGGCCAGCGCAGCGCCGATATCGTCGGGCGAATCTTCCTGCGGGTGATGTAGCCCCTTTACCACGGCTTCGGTCTGATTGGGCCAGGCGCGAATGATGTCGAGATCGCGCTGGAATATGATCTGCCCGGGATCGGCGCGGATGAATAGCTTCGGGATATCATGCGCGGCCATCCAGGCGGCGTTTTCATCGACCATTTTGGCGACCGCTTCGGGCATGCCTTCCACCGGAATTTGCCGGACCCAGGAAAGCGTCGCGCGCCTCGCCTCGCCGGGCTCCACATAGGGGCGGCGCATTTCGGTCATGGTGGCCTCGTCGATGTCACGCATGACGCCGCCGGTGAAGACTTTTTCGACAAAGAAATTGTCCTCCAGCACCAGTTTTTCGCCCTCGGGACCACGCAATGTTTGCAATAGTTTGCCGATGGCCTCGGGGTATTCGTCCCAAGAGGGGTGGTTGCAGACGACGATCTCCGAGTGGGCCAGGCCCTTTATCTTACCGGGATGGCGCCGCGCCCAGTTCAATCCAATCGGTCCGCCCCAATCGTGCATAACAAAGGTGACGTTGTCGGTGACGCCGAGGGCGGCAAGCGTGACGCCGAGGGCGGCAAGCGTGCCGTCGATAAAGTCCTGATGCTGGCCGAGGGAATAGGAGGTGGCGTCCGAATTCTTCAGCTTATCGGAATCTCCCTGGCCGATATTGTCGATGGCGATCAGCCGTCCCAAATCTTCTACATGGGGCATGATGTTGCGCCACATATAGGATGAGGTAGCGTTGCCGTGCAGGAATATGATTGGATCGCCCTCCGCATCGCCGGCTTCGGCATAGGCCATCTTGTAGCCGTTTACCTGGGCGGTCTTCTTTTCGTAGCGAAAGTGGGGATCGATCATTATTCGTCGATGATGGCCACGGCGCGGGTCCAGCCCGCCGACGCGGCCCGGATTTTGACCGGAAAGCAGGCGATCTGAAAGCCATCATCGGGTAGGGCTTCCAGATTGTGCAGCTTTTCCAAATGGCAATAGCCGATCTCGCGCCCCGCCTTGTGGCCTTCCCATATGAGGCCGGCATCGCCGCTCTCCGCATACTTGTCCTTGGTATGGGCGAACGGCGCATCCCAACTCCAGGCGTCGGTGCCGGTGACGCGGACGCCGCGCTCTAGCAAATACAACGTCGCGTCGCGGCCCATACCGCAACCGGTGGAAACATAATGATCGGAGCCGTAGGCAAGCCCGGCGGCGGTGTTGACGACGACGATATCCAAAGGCTGCAAGTCGTGGCCGATGCGTTTCAACTCGGCCTCGACGTCTCCGGCGGTGACCACATAGCCATCGTCGAGGCCTTGGAAATCCAGTTTGACGCCGGCCTGGAAGCACCAATCTAAGGGCACTTCGTCGATGGTGATCGCCCGTTCACCCTTGTTCATAGTCGAATGGAAATGATAGGGCGCATCCAGATGTGTGCCGTTATGGGTCATCAGATGGATCCATTCCATGCCCCAGCCCTCGCCGTCCGGCAAATCCTCTTCTTTCAGACCCGGGAAAAAATCGACCACGTGGGGCGCGGTGTCTTTGTGGTTCTGGTATTCGATCGTAGGCCCATAGCCGGGCGGATCGGACACCACGTCGTTTTCGAGATGCATGGACATATCGATAAAGCGGCGGGCCATGGGATCACCTATTTGATGGCTTGCGGGTTGAGCGGCGAGCCGGTGCCCTTGGGGATCACCAGTGGCGGCGCCGCCAGGAAAAACTCGTACACCCCGTCCTTGGCGCAATCGGCCACCAGTTCGCGCAAATACCAAATCTCGCCGTGGACGATACCGATATAGGGGATGGTCACCTGATGCCAGGGCTGGAAGATGCCGGGCACGGTGAAGTTGGGCCGCACCTCGATGCCCCAGGTATCCGAGCAAATGCCGGAGATCTGCTTTTCGTGGATCCAGTCCACCGTCTCGAACGCCAGGCCGGGGGCATCGCCGGCGGCGTATCCGCCCCATTCGCCCTTGTCCAGGCAATCGGCCATTTGGCCGGTATTGATGATCACGAAATCGCCGCGCCGCACCTGGACGCCTTGTTTGCGCATGGTGGCGTTGAGATCGCGTATGGTAATTCCGTAACCGTCGGCGAGGCGCTTCTTGCCCTTATAGGCGGCGACGTCGAGCAATACGCCGCGCCCGACCATCTTGTCGGCGAAATGCTCGATACCGTTTTTGTGGGCGCCGGTAGAATCTACCAGCTTGGCCGGATAGCCGTTCCACATCTTGTCGCCGGTGAAGACATGCGCCAGGGCATCCCACTGGCTGGCGGTTTGGGTCGGCAGGTTGATGAAATCGTCGGCCCAGCGGAGGCCGTAAATCTTGTCCTGGACGCCGGCGATGGCGTCGGTACCGGTGGCCAGCATATGGTGCATGGTGTTCCAGCGCCCGCCCCAGATGCCTTTCTGCGGGCCGTTTTCGTCCAATTCCAGCCCCAAGCGAAAGACCTTGCCTTTCTTTACCAGCTTGGCGGCCTCGACGATATCTTCGGGCGTGATGTAGTTCAAAACGCCGAGCTGATCGTTCTTGCCCCACTTGCCCCAGTTGGAAAGCTGGCGGCCTTTGCGGTTGATATCCGCCTGCGTCAGCCGTTTGTTTTTGCGAGCGGTCGTCTTCTTTTTGGCAGCCGGTTTCTTCGCCATTTGAGCCTCCCTGGCATCCTTGCGGTCCGTTGATGGCACCATTCTTATATAACGCTCCGGGTAAGTCTAGGCGGTCTTGCAGAGGCGTATCGCCTTTCCTAAAATCATGGCGCGCCGCATTCCCGGCTGCCTGAAATTGTTGAAAGATGCCATGACCGATTGGACCCAACGCCCGCTATCCGCAATCGCCGCCGGGCTCCGGCGCGGCGATGTTACGGCCACCCGGTTGGCCGAGGAAGCCGTAGACAATCACCAGCGCAGCGACGGTGCGTTACAGGCTTATAAGTCGTGGGACGGGCCCGGCGCACTTCAACAGGCCGCAGCGGCGGACCAGGCGTTTGCGGCCGGCGCCGATCTAGGCGCGCTGCAGGGCATCCCGTTTTCGGTGAAAGATATCTTCGGCGTTGCCGGCTTTCCCATCTTCGCCGGATCGCCAAAGCAACTGCCCAAAGAATGGGAGGCCGAAGGCGCCATGGTGCGCGCCATCCGCAGCCAACTGGCGGTCATCCCCGGTAAGACCCACAGCGTCGAATTTGCCTTTGGCGGGCTCGGCACCAACCCCCATTGGGGTGCGCCCCGGAACCCATGGGACGCCATCGAGCACCGGGCGCCCGGCGGTTCGAGCGCCGGCGCCGGTGTCAGCTTGTGCGAAGGCTCGGCCATCGTTGCGTTCGGGACCGATACCGGCGGCTCGGTGCGGGTGCCGGCCTCGATGACCGGCAATGTGGGCCTCAAAACCACCAAGAGGCGCTGGCCGACAGACGGCATCACGCCTCTCTCCAGCACCCTTGATACGCCCGGTATTCTGACCCGCAGCGCCGCCGATGCCGCCCTCGCCTTCACCGCCATCGAAAGTGCCCTCCAAGGCGCCCCGGCTCCGGCTATTGCGCCCTTGGATGTTCGGGGCCTCAAAATTGGCCTGACCGGCTCTCATTTCTGGGACCGCTGTCAGGACGATATCGCTGGTGTTATCGAAGACGCCATTGCGGAGCTTTCGGTCGCCGGCGCCGCCACTCTGGAAATCTCGTTTCCAGAAGCCATCCAAGCGGCGAAAACCATGGGAGCTGGCGCCGTTGTCGCCGCAGAAGGCTATGCATCCTTGCAAGAATATCTCCCCGATTGGATCGAAACCCTTGATCCGATGGTGCGGGTGCGGATGGAAGATGGGCGCAAGGCCAAGGCCACCGATTATGTGTTGGCCCTGGCCCGAATGGCAGACTTGGCGGCCTCGGCGGCGGCGCGCCTGGAGGCGGTGGACATTCTCGCGGTCCCAACGGTCCCTTTGACGCCGCCCAAAATTGCTGATGTGGCGGACCCAGATGCCTACAACCTCGCCAATTCCCGCGCCCTCTCCAATGCGACGGTAGTCAACGTGCTCGGCCTTTGTGCGCTGAGCATGCCGGTGGGCCTGGATCACGCTGGCATGCCGGTGGGATTGCAGCTAATCTCGAAGCCGGGCGACGATAGTAAACTGCTTAGCGCTGGCCTCGCTATCGAACGGGTGCTGGGTGAAGGTAAGGACCGGCTCGGACCGGTTCCAAATTATAAATAATTCCATGCATGCTCCTTGAGGAAATCGGTAATTATCGGCAAGGAACGGAGCAACGTACTATGGCTATGAATGTCGGCATTATTGGCCTCGGAATTATGGGGGGCGCGTTTGCCAAAAATCTTATCGAGGCGGGGCTGAACGTAACCGGCTACGATATTGTCGCGGACAATGTGGAAGCCCTGGTCGCCCTCGGCGGCACTGGCGCCAAATCGCCGAAGGCAGCGGTCGACGATGCCGAGGTTGTCATCACCTCATTGCCATCCGAGGCTGCCTTTAGCCAAGTGGTCCACGGCGCAAATTCCCTGTTGTCAGCCAACAAGGACGGCCTGATCGTGATCGAGACCTCGACCCTGCCGATTGAGGCCAAGACCGAAGCCCGCGACACCTTAGGCAAAGGCGGCACCATATTGCTCGATTGCCCGATCTCCGGTACCGGCGCACAAGCCGTCAACCGGGATCTGGTGGTCTATGGATCGGGCGACGAAGACGCCTTCAATACCTGCTCTCCGGTATTCGAAGGTATCGCCCGCTCAAATTATTATGTGGGCGAGTTCGGCAATGGTAGCCGCATGAAATATGTGGCCAACCTGTTGGTTCATATTCACAACGTAGCCTCGGCGGAAGCGTTGGTGCTGGGCATGAAGGCCGGGCTTAATCCGGAGATGATCTACAACGTCATCAAGGACGGCGCCGGCAATTCGCGCATATTCGAATTGCGCGGCCCGATGATGGTGGCCGATAATTACGATGAAGCCACAATGAAGATGGATGTCTGGCAAAAGGATATCGGCGTCATTACCGAGTTTGCCGCGGCGATGGATTGCCCGACGCCGTTGTTTTCCACGAGCACTGATTTCTACCGCGCCGCCATGAGCCAAGGTCTCGGCAAGATGGATACGGCGGCGGTCTGCCGCATTCTAGAACAATTCGCCGACCACAAACGATAGAACCAGCCAAAATGCCCATTCCCTCCGAGCGGCTGGATTATTCGGCCATTATCGACCGGCCGGCCCTCACATTGCCCGGCGGCGCGCGCATGGCGGTCTGGACCATCATGAATGTGGAAAAATGGGATGCGGCGCGCCCGCAGCCGCGCACCATCCTGCCGCCGCCCATGGGCGAGCCGTTGTTACCTGATCTTCCCAACTGGGCCTGGCACGAGTACGGCAACCGGGTCGGCTTTTGGCGGTTGCGAGACATGTTCGCCAATTTCGGTGTCACGCCGACGCTCGCCATGAACGGCGCTATCATCGAAGCCTATCCGCGCATCGCCGAGGAAGCCTTGAGCAACGGCTGGGAATTCATGGGCCACGGCTTTGTCCAGGGCCCCATGCACCGGCTTGATGATCAGGCCGATCATATCGGGCGCACGGTGGAGGCGATCCGCGCCTTTACCGGCCACGCACCGCGCGGCTGGGAAAGCCCGGGCCTGACGGAGACCGAAGATACCCTCGATCTGTTGGCCGAGGCCGGCATCGAATATGTGGCCGACTGGCCGCTAGATGATCAGCCGGTGCGCCTAAAGGTTCGGAGCGGTGATATGGTCTCCGTCCCCTATCCGGTGGAGACCAACGACATCACCATGATGGCCCTGCAGCAACACACATCGGACGTCTTCGCCCAGCGCACCATCGATCATTTCGAGCGGCTCTATCAAGATAGCGCCGACATCACCCGCATCATGGGAATCAGCCTGCACACCTATATTTCCGGCGTGCCCCATCGCATCAAATATGTGGAACAGGTTTACGAATATATCGCCTCCAAGCCAGACGTCCTTTTGTGGACCGGCGAGCAGGTTTTGGATTGGTATCTGGACCAAACCAGTTCGGGCTGATAACCAATCCCCAACAATTTAACTATGCCAGGAGAATAGTGCCATGCCGCTGGAACGCATCAACCCGACGGGCATGTACCAGCCCAACCGCAATATTTATTCGCAAGTGGTCAAGGCCACCGGCGGCACGCAAGTGCATGTGGCCGGCACGGTTCCGTTCGATAAAGAGGCGAACGTGGTCGGCATCGGCGATATGCGGGCGCAGGTGCTGAAAATCCTGGAAAACCTCGAAATCTCGCTGAATGCCGGCGGGGCAGGGCGCGCCGATGTGGTGCGCATTAACGTCTTCGCCGTCGATGTGGAAGCCTATGTGTCCGAAGGCGCGCCCGAGGTGATCGCCTTTTTTGGTGACGCCAAGCCGGTTTCGACCACGGTTCAGGTGCCGCGTCTGGTGCATCCCGATTGGCTAGTGGAAATCGAAGCCACGGCGATCATCGATTAATCAATCAACAGACCAATAAAAGGATAACCGTTTTATGATCGATCTCTATACCTGGTTCACCCCCAACGGGCGCAAAGTCTCCATCATGTTGGAGGAATGCGGCCTCGAATACGAAGTCCATCCCGTCAATCTTGGCAAGGATGAACAGCATGCGCCTGAATTTCTGAAAATCAGCCCCAACAACAAAATCCCGGCGATCGTCGATCGAGACAATGGGCTGAGCCTGATGGAGACCGGCGCCATCCTTTTGTACCTCGCCGATAAAACCGGCAAGTTCGCCCTTACCGACGAGGTTGGGCGCTGGAAGATGATGGAATGGATGATGTTTCAGATGGCCTCGGTGGGCCCAATGCTCGGCCAAGTTCATGTTTTCACCAAATATGGCGAAGGCAAGAACGTGGAAGCGTCGGCACGCTACTTGAATGAAGCCAAGCGCCTTTATGGCGTCATGGATGAGCGTCTGGAGAACAATCATTATTTCCTGGGCGATGAATACACCATTGTCGATATGGCTATCTTCCCCTGGGCGGCGCGCTGGGACTGGCAGACCGTGGACCTTCACGAATTTCCCAATGTCTTGCGCTGGTTCTTGGAGATCGCCGCGCGGCCCGCGGTGCAGACCGGCTGGCGCATCCCGGAGAACGATCAGCCGCTGCCGATCCCCGAATAACGCAATTCATCAGGAGTAAACATCATGCCCGGTTACTGGGTCGCCCGATCCAAAATCAACAATCAGGAAAACTATTCCAAATATACGTCCGCCCTGGCCCCTATTTTCGAGAAATGGAATGCCAAGGTTCTGGCCCGCGGCGGGGACTACAAAATCCTCGAGGGGCCGGAATATTTCCACCGCTTCGTGATCATCGAGTTTCCCACCATGCAGGACGCCATCGATTGCCACGAATCACCGGAATACAAGGCAGCCGCCGCCCACCGGCTGGACGGCTCCGGCGAGGTGGAATTGGTGATCATGGACGCTACGGAAGGCTTTGGTAAAAACTGAACCGGCGGAGGGAAGTGATCGATGGCAGACGATAAAAGCGGAGCCTGCGTACTGGATGGGCGCATCGCTCATTTCAGCGACCTGACCAAAAGCCCGCAGGCGTTTGTCGATACCCGCCTTCCGGAACACGCCCGAGATATCTATAACGTCATCGGCCCCGGCGTCTCAGAGGACCCGGCGTTATTGCCGTCCATAGCCGATGCCCAGGATTTCAACCTGACCTATGTGGGCGCCGAGCCGGGTAAGGGCGCGGCGCTGCACGATCATCCCACGGTGGAAGTGTTCGTCGCCATGTCGGGGCGCTGGGCAGTGATCTGGGGCGCGAACGGCGAAAACGAAGTGACGCTCGAGCCGTTCGACGTGGTGTCAGTTCCGCCCGGCGTGATGCGCGGATTTCGCAACGACGGCGATACCCACGCTATCTTGATGGCCATTGTTGGCGGCTCCAACTCGGGTAAGGTAACCTGGTCAAAGAGCGTTCTCGAGCGGGCTCGGGCATCCGGGCTGGATCTGGACGATGACGGCAATATCGTCGAAACCGGGTAAATTTGGAAACGGAATGTCATGCCCCTGAACAAACTGGACCATTGTTCGATCCGCACGCTGAAGCTCGAAGAGACCAAGGATTTTTTTGAAGCTTTGGGTTTGACTGATGGCGAGCGTCCGCCCTTTCCCTTTCCCGGCCACTGGCTCTATGCGGGCTCCGATCCGGTTGTCCATCTGGTCGGCATCGATCCCGATAACCCGGCTGGGCTCTACGATTACCTAGGCAAAGAGGATATCGATTTCCCGGATGGCGGAGGCGCCGTCGATCATCTGGCCTTCCGCGCCACCGATCCCGAAGGCTTGAAGGGTATTTTAGAGGCCCGCGGCATCGATTATGTGGAGCGCGAAGTTCCCGACCTGAAGCTGCTGCAAATCTTCGCCGACGACCCCAACGGTGTGACCGTCGAGATCAACTACTGGGAAACTTGAGGGCGGCGCTTTAGAGCGTTCTGCATTTAGATTGAAGCGTATCCGGAGTTTTTGATGTAATTTACGCATTCTTGTTGTGAGAGTTCGTTGAGGAAGGTGCCGATCCGCCGCCAACCTCGATTATTGATATAAGCTATTATTATATAACGATAATACGAATTGGGTTCGTTTCGTAATTGCCCCGATGTGACGATTTGGATTCTATGTCGTGACAGTATACTAATTAACTTATTACCGCATGCTGAATTAGTTAATTAGTATACTGTCACGAATTAAACCCATTCCATGCCAGCCTCCTGATCCCTCCAATATCTTGAATTACAATTCCTGATTCTTGGGAATCACCATTTTCGCTTGATCGCTATTCACCGGATGCTCTAGCCCCTAATACTCCAACTCAAGCAAATAGGGCTTGCCGCTCTGGAATGCCTTTTCCAGCGCCGGGGCGACGCCCTCGTCGGTGTCCACATAGGCGCCGTCGATACCCATGCCCTTGGCCAGCGCAACGAAATCCAAGGGTGGATCGGCGATGTCCATCAATGGGTTGGGCGCGTTCGAGCTCATGTCGAAGCGCCGCCGCCATTCATCCAGGTTGGTTTTTAGGACCCGGTATTCCCGGTTCGACAATATGATGAAGACGATGGCCAGATCATGGTGCGCCGCCGTCCATAACGCCTGGATAGAATACATGGCCGAGCCGTCGCCCGATACGCAAACCACCGGTCGGTCAGGATAGGCAAGCTTGACGCCGATGGCGCCGGCCAGGCCCTGGCCGATGCCGCCGCCGCGCCCGCCGAAGAAATCATCCGGACCCAGCGCATCGAAGGTGCCGTCAAAATCCAGCCGCGTGGTGATAATTTCGTTGGCATACGCCGTATTCGCTGGCGCGGTATCGCGCAAAGCCGCCATGGCGCGGGCCACCGATACTTTGCCCGGCGCGCCCGGTGCCTCTGTGCGGGTTGCTTGGCGCACCGTCCGCTCTTCGCGGGCGATGGCGACCCCGGCCAGACGCGCTTCCGCCGCAGCCCGGTAGGCGTCATCAAGGCTCGGCTCCAGCGCCGCGATGAGGGCGTCTGCGGCGCCGCCCATATCGCCGATCAGGCCGAGATCGACGGCGTGGAATTGGGCCAGGCGCGCTTCGCCATCATCGATCTGCACCACCTTGGCCTTGATGCCGGCTAGCGGCGAAGTGTCGGCGTTGTACCAAAGCTCTTCGAAAAATCTTCCGCCCATCATAAATATGGCATCGGCATTTTCGAACAAGGCGCGCATGGCGATGCTGTCGAAGGGCAGCGAGCCGCGCACGCAACGATGATCGGCGGCCACCGGATAGCGGCCCCGGGACGGCTCAAACCATATCTCGGCGCCGGTTAGTTCTGCCAGGCGGCCAACCGCGTCGCTTGCTCCGGCTTGCGCCACGCCATCACCGGCGACGATAATCGGTTTGGAAGCCCCGGCCAGAATTTCAGCGGCGCGCTTGATGCCGGCAGCATCGGCGGCGGCGTGGAATATCGCGCCGGGGCCCTGCAGGGCGGCATCGGTTTCCTGTTCCATGACATTCAGCGGCAAGGCCAAAAAGACCGGGCCCTTGGGCGCTTCATTGGCGATCTTGTAGGCAAGGCGAACCGCTTGGCTGACCTCGTCCGCCTGTTCGATCTGCATCGAAAACTTGACCACTGGCGCCGCCATCGCGGCCAGATCGTGGCTCAAGACTGGCTCCCGCATCCGCATACGGGTATCCTGCTGACCGGCGGTGACGATCATCGGCACGTTGGCCCGAAGTGCCCCATAGATCATGCCGATGCCGTTGCCGAGACCGGGCCCCGCATGCAGATTGACCATTGGGGTCTTGCCGCTGGCCTGGGCGTAAAATGTCGCGGCGCCGACGGCGACACCTTCGTGCAAAGCCAATATGTAGCGAAGCGCGTCAAATTCGAACAAGCCATCGACCACCGCGTTTTCGGTGGAGCCGGGATTGCCAAAAAACATGGTCACATCGTGGGCGAGCAGGCTTTCCAGAAACAGCTGGCGTGCGCGCATGTCGGTTACTCCTTAGGTGATTGGCTTACAGTTTGCCGAGCGCCCGAAGTACCCGCTCCGGCGTCATCGGGTGCTGGGTGATTTGCCCACCGAGGGGGCGCAGCGCGTCGTTGACGGCATTCATGATGGCCGCCGGAGCGCCGCCGGTGCCCGCCTCGCCGGCGCCCTTGGCGCCAAGTTCGCTCTCGCCCATCCGGCTTTCCAGATGACCCACTTGGATGTCCGGCATTTCGGCCGCCATCGGCACCAGATAATCGGCCATGTTGCCGTTGGTCAGTTGGCCTTCATCGCTGTAGAGGCACTCTTCGTACAATGCGCCGCCGATGCCCTGGACAACGCCGCCGCGCACCTGTTCATCCACTAACATGGGATTGATGACGGTGCCGCAATCTTCCACCACCCAATGTTTAAGCGGTGTCACGATTCCGGTGCGCTCGTCCACTTCTACGTAGGACGCGTGCATGCCGTTGGTGAAGGCAAAGGGAAACGCTTTCGGCACAAAATGACGGGTGGTGGACAGTTCCGCCTGGAAGTCCGGCGGCAAAGTATCGGCCCGGTAATAGGCGACGCGGCCGATCTCGGCCAGATCCAGGCGCTGAGTGCCATCGGCGGCGTCAACCACCTGGTTGTCCCGGATATCGAGGCTCGTGGGCTCCGCCTGCAACATCTTGCCGGCAACTTCGAGGATTTGCGAGCGCAGCGCGTGGCCGGCCTGGACCGCCGCTTCGCCGGCAATGCCGGTGCCCCGGGACGCCCAGGTGCCGCCGCCGTAGGGCACGTTATCGGTATCGCCGGTGATGACCCGGATCCGGTCCGGCGTCACGCCCAAGGCGGTTGCGACGATCTGATTGACGATGGCCTCGGCGCCCTGGCCCTGTTCGGTGACGCTGATGGCGCAAAAGATATTGCCCTTGGCATCGAGGCGCAGCGTGCAGCCATCCTGGGCCGATATGGGCGCGCCGCCGACGCCATAGAACATGGCGCTGGGGCTGGTAACTTCGATCATCGTACAAAAGCCGATGCCCCGGTGGATGCCCTGCTCCTTGAGCCGCGCCTGCTCAGCGCGCAAGCCATCGTAATCCATCATCTCGGCCAGCTTTTCCAGCGTCGCCTGATGGGACAATTTCTCAAACGGCATGCCGGTGACTGATTTGCACGGATAGGCATCGTCGGGCACCAGGTTCTTGCGCCGGAATTCCAGCGTGTCCATGCCGATGCCGGCTGCCGCCAGTTCGGCCAGGCCTTCGCCCAAGGCCATGGCGATGGGGTGTCCGACGGCCCGGTACTGGCACATCATTGCCTTGTTCAAAAACACCACGCGCCCGCGCGCTCGGTAGTTCTCGATATCGTACCAGCCGGCGGTCAGGTTCAGTACCTGATTGATTTCAATTCCCGACGAGCGCGGATACATGGAAAATGGGCCAATGCCGGTGATGTCGTCATAATCGATGGCGGTGATCTTGCCGTCCGCATCGACGCCCATGCGGCCCTTGATGATGTGGTCGCGGGCATGGATATCAGCGGTGAAGGATTCCAGCCGGTCGGCGATGAATTTCACCGGCCGCTTCAATAATATCGATAGCGCCACCGCCGCCAGCTCGTCCCCATAGGTGTGGATCTTGATGCCGAAAGCGCCGCCCACATCGTCGGCGATGATGCGCACATTGTGCTCTTCTAATTGGAATGCCTTGGCGATGATCGCCTGCATCATGTGCGGGCCCTGGGTCGAATGATGTACCGTGAGCCGCCCTTCGCCGGAATTATAATCGGCGATGATCGAGCGCGGCTCCAAGGTAACGCCGGTATGGCGGCCGAAATCAAACACGGCTTCGGCCACATAGGCGGAATTTGCCAGCGCCGTTTCCACGTCGCCCTCATCCACCAGCCGCTCCCAGCAGAGATTGTCCCCATATTCGTCCCAGATCTTGGGTGCATCCGGCTCCAGCGCCGCCTCCATATCGGTAACTGCCGGCAACTCCTTGTATTCGACGCTGATCAATTCCAACGCGTCTTCGGCCTCGGCGCGGGTTTCAGCCGCCACTGCGACCACTGGCTCGCCCTGCCAGCGGGCGCGGTCCATAGCCAGTGGATATTGGGGCGGCGAGCGCATGCCCTGCAGATGGGTGAGGACGCCCACATAAGGCTCGCATATCTCGGCCACGTCCTTGCCGGTGACGACGGCGATGACGCCGGGCGCCGCCTCCGCCTTCGATGTGTCGATGGATAATATTTCAGCGTGGGCGTGGGGTGAGCGCAAATAGGCGCTGTGCAGCATACGCGGCAAACGGACATCATCGGTGAAGTTGCCGCGCCCATGCAGCAATCGTTTGGCGTTGGGCCGGGGCACGCTCCGCCCGATATAGCTGTTGGGCCGGTCGTGGATGGTGATGACCGGGTTGGTTTTCAAATTGCTCATCAGCCTCGCCTTTCCTTGGCGACGGCCTCGATGGCATCGACGATGGTCTGGTAGCCGGTGCATCGGCAATAGTTACCGGCGATAAATTCGCGGATTTGGGTGCGGTCCGGGGCCGGGTTGCGATCCAACAATTCGGCCGCCGTGATCAGCATGCCCGGCGAGCAAAAGCCGCACTGGATTGCGTTAAGTCTGAGAAACGCATCCTGCAGATCTGCGATTTCGCCGGTATCGGATAAGCCTTCGACGGTTTCCACTTCGGCGCCATCGGCCTGTACCGCCAGGGTCAGGCAGCCACGCACGATCTCGCCATTCATGCGCACCGTACAGGCGCCGCAGACGCCATGCTCGCAGCCCACATGGCTGCCCGTGAGCTCTAGATTCTCGCGCAGGAAATCCACCAGGCTTTGGCGCGGCTCCACATCGCGGGTGACCGTCTCGCCGTTGACTTGGGCGGTGATGGTTATGCGATTGCTCATTGTGCGCCCCCGGCGATTTTGGTTAAGACCCGGCGGGTCAATTCGCGCGCTAGATGCAGCTTCATAGCGGCGCTGGAATGCAGATCGTCGAACGGTTCCAGATCACTGTCCAGAGATGCCGCCGCCGCTTCGATGGTCTCCGCACTCAGCGGTTTGCCGGCCAGTTCGCCGCCGGCGCCGGTCGCCAGCATCGGCTTGTCGCCGACCGCGAAATACACCAGCCGCGCTTCGGCGATGCCATCGCCGTCCATGCGCATTCTGGCGGCCAACCCGGCCATGGCATAATCGCCGTGGCGGCGCGCCAATTCATCGAACCCGGTGCGCCAATCATCGCTGTCGGCGGCAAACTCCACTGCCGTGATCATCTCGCCGGTGCCCAGATCGGTATCGTACAGGCCTTTGAAGAAATTCCCGGCAGCCACTTTGCGGCGGCCATCGGGACCGGCGATTTCAATGGCACCGTCCAGCGCCAGGATGCAAGCCGGCAACTCGGCCGCCGGATCGGCAAAGGCGATGGAGCCGCCCATGGTGCCCCGGTTGCGGATCGCCGGATGCGCCACCTGGGCTATGGCTTCGGCGATCAGCGGGGCATGGGTTTTTATGTCAGGAGAATCTTCCAAGTCCCGGTGCCGGGTGAGGGCGCCAATGCGCACGCTCCCATCGGAAACCTCGATGCCGGAAAGCTCTGCGACGCCGCCGATATCGATGAGAATCTCGGGCGATGACAGCCGCATATTGAGGGTTGCCACCAAGCTTTGGCCGCCGGCGATAAAGGTGCCGTCGTCGCCATGATTGGCCTTGAGACGCAGCGCCTCAGCCAGATCGGCGGGTTTGGCATAGGCGAATGGCGATGGTTTCAAGAACTTGCCCTCCCAGTAACTTGCTTGGTTGTTCTTGGCGGTATTGTAGATGGGCGGACCCGCCAGTCAATGACCGAGCAAATCGGATGGCCGAACCCGCAACTCAGCAGTTGATTCCCAAACGCATTCACAATAATGTGAGTAGTCTTATATAAGAGTTACGGGGCCACTGGGGTCGACAATAATTTTACAGCGAGGAGAATATTATGAACGTCATGAAAACCACAATCACCAGTCTCGCCATGGGCGCGGCTGCTCGCCATGGGCGCGGCTGTATGGACCATGGGCGCCGCCGATGCGCGCGCCGAATGGCCGGAACGCCCGATCACAGTCGTTGTCATGTACCCTGCCGGTGGCGGCACCGACACCGTCATTCGCACCATCGCCAATGAAATGGCGAAATCAACGGGCTGGAAAATCAACGTCATCAACAAGCCGGGCGCGGTTGGCGGGGTCGCCACCAGCTACGTCCTCGGCAAAAAAGATGATGGCTACACCTGGATGGGCGCCGCCAACTACAACAAGTTCGTGCGCGTCATGGGCCATTCCAAATCCCAGGCCTGGAAAGACTGGCAGTATATGCAGGCGGCCAATTCCCGCGCTTCCTGGGCGGTGCGTCCCGATTCCAAGTTCAAGACCTTCGCCGACATCATTGCCGCGGCCAAGGCCAATCCCGGCAAAATCACCATTTCCACGTCGGGCCAGGGCGGCCTCTGGCATGAACTGGCGGCCATCGTCGCCCAGTCGGCGGGCGTCACCTTGAAATACTTGCCCTACAAGGGCGGCAAAGCGGCAACGCTGGCCGGCCTCAACGGCGAAGCGATGATCACCGGCGGCGGTGTCCATGAGCATATCGCCCATGTACGCGCCGGTAAATTGCGGTCGATTCAGCAGACCGGATCCAAGGATATCGATGCGGGCGGCGGCAAGATCATGCCGTCGGTCGGCAATTTCCTTCCCGGCATCAAAAATCAACTGCCGTTCTCGGGCATCTATAATCTGGCCGTTCGCCGTTCGGTTCCGAAAGCAATCATCGGCAAAATCGAGAAAGCCTTCGTCGCCGGTGTGAATTCACCGGCCTTTGCAGCTATCGCCAAGAAGAAGTTTTTCGAGATCGATATCCGCACCGGCAAGGCCGCCGACCGGCGCGCCGCGCAAGTGGAATCGATCACTGCGGCAACCTTTGAAAAATTGGGCGTCAAGGGCTCGCATGCGGGAAGCGAGTTGGGTCTGCCGACACCGGCTGGTTTCGATAAGTGGTGGCCGCCCCACGGCTACAAGCCGCTTTAACCGGTTGACGAAAACAATAGCAACCTGACCCGGGCGGGCTTGCCGAAAGGCGGCCCGCCCGGTTAGCTTTTGACATATGACCGACATTCCAAAATCACGCATTCAGGCCGACGTAGAAAGCCTGGCGGCAGGCAAATTCACCGGCGAGGAAGGTGGGCCTTTGGTTTCGCCAGGCAAGGACCTTGCCGCCGCCGCTATGGTTGCCATTATCGGCATCGCGGCGATGGCCCTATCGCTGGACCTGGACGCGCCGGCAAGCCTTTATACGGCGCCGGGGCTGCTGCCGTTCCTCACCGGTTTATCGCTTCTCATCATGGCCGCCGGCCTCGCCGTCAAGGCGTTGAAACGGGCACATTTAACCGAAATTCTCAAAGCCGCCGGTAATCCCATCGGTCCGTTCCTGGCCGGTGTAGAGGGCCGGCGCACGTTGGTCCTGATGGGTCTGGTGCTGGCCTATGTGGTTTTGACCGATCTGATCAATTTTGAAATTCGCATGCCGGCCGGTTTCTACACGTTTCGGTTTTCCAGCTATGAGACCATTTCCATTCCCGTCATCGCCTTAATCTTGAAAATGTTCTGGCGTGCGCGATGGCTTGCATGCATCACCGTCGCTGCCGGCATGGTGATTGCGCTCGCCTGGATCTTCCGCGATGGCTTCGAAATTCTGCTGCCGGGCTCGGGCTGATGGACACCGTGTTTGCCCAACTGGCCAGCCAACTGGCCATCGCCTTTACCCCCTGGATGCTGGTGGTGTGTCTGGCTGGGGTTACCCTTGGCATCCTTTGGGGCGCGATGCCCGGGCTATCGACGACCATGGCGATGGCGCTCCTGATCGGTCTTTCAACCGGCATGAGCCAGCACGTGGCGGTCATGTTCATGCTCGGCGTCTATACGGGCAGCGTCTTCGGCGGCGCCATATCGGCGGTGCTGATCAATATTCCCGGAACGCCCGACGCGGTGCCGACCATGATAGAAGGCTACCCCCTTGCCCAGCGCGGCGAGGGCGGGCTGGCGCTCGGCACCGCCATTGCCGCGTCGTTCCTTGGCAACTGGGTGGGGATTTTCCTGCTGATTGCCTTCATCCCGGCGATTTTGTTTCTGGCACTGCAGTTCCGGTCGTGGGAAATGTTCCTCCTGGCGATGTGGGGGATCGCCATCTGCGGCTCCATGTCGTCGGGCGAAATGCCGTTGAAGGGCTGGATTTCGGGCTGGATCGGATTGCTGATATCGTTCGTCGGGCTGGATGCCATACATGGCGTCGCCCGTTTCACCTTCGGCTTTCGTATCCTCGAAGACCATATCAGCTATATCCCGTTGTTGATCGGCCTGTTTGGGCTCACCGAGGTTCTCAAAGTCCTTCCTCAAAAAAACCCGCCCGGTATCCCGTCGAAGGTGGGCCGCGTCATTCCGCCGTTCTCGATGCTCTGGAAATATGCACGCACGTCGCTGCGCTCAGGGCTCATCGGCACCATCATCGGCGCCATCCCAGGCGCAGGCGCCAATGTCGCCTCGTTCCTCTCCTATGATATCGCGCGCCGCCGCGCCAGGCCGGAAGAGCGCGCCAAATGGGGCAAGGGCAGCTACGAGGCCATTGTATCCGCCGAGGTCGCCAACAACGCCAATATCGGCGGCTCGATGCTGCCGACCCTGACCCTCGGCATCCCTGGCAACGCGGCGGCGGCGGCCATTCTGGCGGCTCTGGAAATGAAAAATATCGTCGTCGGCCCGACCATCCAGACCGAAAATCCGGGCATCATCTATTTTATCTATATCGGGCTGATTATTGCCAATTTCCTCATGTATTTCATGGCCATCGGGCTGATAAAACCCTGCGTCAAATTGTTCAGCCTGCCGCGGACATTGCTCATGCCGCTGATCATTCCAATCTGCATGATGGGCGCCTTCGCGGTCAGTTTAAGTTATTTCGATGTCTATTTGATGTTCATTGCCGGCATCGCCGGCTTTATCCTGCACCGCTTTGGATTTCCCCTGGCGCCGATGGTGTTGGCGGTGATTTTGGGGCCGCTCGCCGACGAAAACCTGCGCCGCGCCTTGTTGGTGTTCGAGGATCACAGCATCCTAAGTGTCCTCATCGACCGGCCTTTGGGCACGGTGTTGTTGCTGGTTGTCCTCTATACTTTCTATGACGGCATCTTCCGGCGCGCAAAGTAGAACCGCTAGCGCGCGGCAAGATCGATCCGGGCCACCCAGTATTTCCGCGACAACAAATAAATGGCCGCGGGCTTGACCCGGTGCAGGGTGGTGACCGTGCCCTCGCTGCCGCGCATCGAGCCGAGCTCCTGGTAAACGCTCATATGAAAGGCTTCCGGCGCGAACAGGGTTTCCACCTGAATATTGAGGCGCGCCTTGTCGGAGCTAAGCGCCTCAGCCAAGGCGCCGGAAATTTTGGCGGGGCCTGTGATGAAGCCGTGGCTGTGGAATAGTATCAAGGCGGCGGCGACAACGCTTACGAACCGGACATCGCGCCGGTGGTACCAGCGCCGCCGCCGGAATGCAGTGGGTGTGGGTTCCGTCTCGGCCATAATTTATGTCGGCTTCCAGATCAGTCCCCAGCGCTCCACCGTCCATTTTTCGAGGGGCGCCAGAAGATAGCGGTCGGTGGCCATATAGATGAGCGAGATGATGATCACGCCGAGGAACACCTCTTCAATTTTGAACTCTTCCGCCGAGACAAATATCATAAAGCCGAGACCACTGTCGCCGCCGATCATTTCCGCGGCTATCAGCGCCCGCCAGCCAAAGCCCAAAGAGATGCGCATGCCGGTGATGATGCTTGGCATGGCGCCTGGCAGGTACACATGGCGGATAACGTCCCAGCGGCTGCCGCCCATGGTCAGCACGCTTTGTTCATAGACCTTGGCGACGCCGCGCACGCCTAGCATGGCGTTAAAGAACATCAGCCAGAAGATGGTGTTGAGCATGATGAACAACGTGGTCATCCAGCCGACGCCGAACCAGACAATGGCAAGCGGGATCCAGGCGATGCCGGAAATGGAATTGGCGAACACGCCGACCGGTTCCAGATAGCGGGACACCGTCCGGTTCATGCCGGCCAGAATGCCGGCGCCGATACCCAGCGGTAAGCCGATGACGGCGGCCAGGATTACCCGGCCGATGGACGAAAATATGTGGTTGGTCAGCAAACAAGTGTTGTCCATGGCCAATGCGCCGCCGATGCCGACGCAGTCTTCCTGCAAGGTGATGGCGGCGCCGAGCACATCGCCGAGCGGCGGAATGAAAACCGCCGGCAACCATTCAAACGCCGTGTTCATCTGCCAGAGCACAAACAGGACAAGAAACGGGATTGAGCCGAGAATGATCTTCCGCAGCTTTTGCCGGCCGATGCGGGTTTGGATGGCGATCGACAGGCTGGCGAGTATGCCCCCGGCCGCGCCCTCTTTAGCGATGGTGTCGCTCATCGCTGTACCAGCCCCCATCGCTCGATGGTGTCGGCTTCCATGGGTCTGAGCAGATAATGATCGAGGATGATCCAGGTGACGCCGATCATGACCATGCCGAGGATCACTTCGGCGGTATTGTCTGCGTCCTGGCCGGTAAAAATCATCCAGCCGAGCCCTTGCCGACCGGCCAGCATCTCGCCGGCGATCACAGCCCGCCAGGCAAAGCCGATGGACAGGCGCGAGCCCGTCGCAATATGCGGCATGGCGCCCGGGAATAAGACGTCCTTGATGATCTGATAACGGCTGGCGCCCAAGGTTCTGGCGGCGCTGATATAGCGGATCGGTATTTCCCGGACCCCGGACAGCACGTTGAAGGCGATGGGGAAAAACGCCGTATAGAGGATCACCGCAAAAATGGTCTTATCGCTGTTTCCCCACCAGACGACGATGATCGGGAAAATGGCGATGCCCGATACCGACTGGAAAAAATTCATGATCGGGTGGAACATATCGGCGACCGTGCGGTTGATGCCGAGCAACAGGCCGAACGGTATTCCGAGTATCAGACCAATAGCGCTGCCGAAGATCAGGCGCACCAATGTGTCGCCGAAATAGCTGGGCAGCAGCCCCTTATAGAGCATGTCCACCGACGACATCGCCACCGCGATGGGCGAGGGTAAATATCGGGCCGGGTTGTCGATCAGGGCGGAGATCACCGACCAGATGATATAGACGGCGATCACCAGGATAACCAAATTCATGGCATCCAGTTGCAGCAGCTTGTTGATCCGCCAGCCGAGGCCAGGTCCTTGCGTGCCAGTTGCATCATTCCTCTGTTGCAACGGACACCTCCTCACGGACCAGCTTCAGGATCTCGTCACGGGCGGCGAGAAAATCGGCGTTGGCGTTCATATCTGACCAGATGCGGTCGCCGCGCGGAATGTTGATATCAACGATGGCTTTCAGCCGGCCCGGGCGCGCCGAAAACACAAAACAACGGTCCGCCAGGAACGCCGCCTCGTCCACCGAATGGGTGATGAACAGAATAGTCTTCTTGGTCGCCATGGCGATCCGGTTTAGCTCCTCTTGCAGCGTGATCCGGGTCTGCGCATCGACCGCCGCGAACGGCTCGTCCATGAGCATGATCACCGGATCGGCGCAAAGGGTGCGGGCGACGGCGCAACGTTGCTTCATGCCGCCCGATAATTCATGGGGATATTTATCCTCGAAACCGGCGAGGCCGACCAGGTTGACAAATTCTTGAACCCGCTTGGCGATCTGGTCCCGGGGCATGCGCTTGATTTCGAGGCCGTGACCAATATTCTTGTTGACCGTGCGCCATGGCAAAATGGCGTGTTCCTGAAAGACCACGCCCCGGTCCGGGCCCGGCCCTTCGATGCGGATGCCGTCAACCGTGGCCGTGCCGACCCGGTAGGGCAGTAGCCCGGCCAGGATATTCAACAAAGTCGATTTGCCGCAGCCGCTTGGGCCCACCACCGATACCAGCTCGCCCTCTTCAACCTCGAGAGAGATATCGTCGAGGGCATGAACATCGATGCCGGTATATTCATCCGGATAGTGGTGGCTCAGTCCTTCGACAACGAGCTTGGCGGTCATGTATTCTTATCCATTCTTATGTCGTCAATGGGCGCGGGAATCATCCCGCGCCCATTAGCGTTCTTATAGAGGTCTGGTTAAACCCAGAGCTATTTCATATCTGCGAACCATTCGGGATGGCGCTTGATGGTCGAATCGATGAAAGAAGTATCGAGATATTTCGCCGGATCATAGGGCTTTTTCATTTTCTTCTGGGCGATCAGAAGTTTCACCGAAGCCCGGAAAGCGTCAGCCGTGCCGCCGCCGATGCGGGCGTCATAGACCACATGCTTGGTGGTGCGCTTGACCAGATCGGCGTCCATGCCGCGCACGAAGCGCGAGCCAATCTTGGCAACTTCATCGGCGTTCTTCGGATCGCGCAGATAATGAGCTGCCTCGGCCATGGCATCGACAAACGCCTGGGTCCTTTTGCGGTCTTTATAGACGGTGTCGGGCTGACCGTGCATGCCGGCGCAGAAGCAGACATAGCCGCCGCCGCGAACCACCAGGACCGATCCCTTAACCTTATCCAAGGCCTTGGTCACGTTCGGCTCCCAGGCGACAACCGCCTGCACACCACCGGAATCCAGCGACGAAACAAAGCTCGGCGGGCGCACATTGATGCGCTTGATGTCGTTCTTGGTCATGCCGGCTCTTTTCAAAAGCTCCTGCAGGTACAAATCGCCGGTGGTGCCGAAAGCAACGCCGATAGTCTTGCCCTTCAAATCCGCAATCGTTTTGATGCCGGTGCCGGGCCTGGCAATGATGCCCACATTGCCGTCACTGGTCGGCGAGGAGAAGTGACCGCCGAGATAGCCGACGACGCCGCGCAATTTGATGCCTTTTTCCAAGGCAACCGGAAGATTGGTGAACGCGGCGGGGGCAAAATCGATCTCACCGGCGCGCAAGGATTTGGTCAGCGCCGAGCCGGTGTTGCGGACAACAACCTTGGCGTCGAGGCCGTGCTTGGCGAAGAAGCCCTTATCTTGGGCCACGAATACGATCATACCGCCCACATTACTGGCGGCGCCGACTTTAATCTCGGCTGCTTGGGCGGTGATCCCGCCGGCAGCCAGCGCAAACACCGCGGCCGCAGCCACGCTTGATTTGATTGAAAACATTGAAAAACCTCCCATCGGGTTTAAATAGCTCAAATTAACAATACTTCCGGGCTCGAAGTTACCCCTTTGCCTCGGTTTACCGCCGAAAACTATCAAGGTGAGGCGGCGGCTACAATGTACATACTGATTGTGCTCGTATCTACCATTAGGTAACTTAAGGCTCCCTAAGGGTTTTATGACACCCGTACACAAAAAGTTGAACTGACCCGACAATGGCGACACCCCAATACAAAACCCTACCGCCGGACGAGCTCCGCAATCTCGAACAATCGCGCCCCTTTCAGAAGATGCTCGGGCGCTTGTCCAACAAATGGAACGTCATGGTTATCCGCCGGCTCAAGGGCAAAAATCTGCGCCCGTCCGAGCTGCGCCGCGATATCGGTGATATATCGGCCAAGGTGCTGACCCAGACCTTGCGCGAGATGGAAAGCTACGGTCTGGTGGAGCGCACCGTGTTTCCGGTGATCCCGCCCAAGGTGGAATATTCCCTGACCGAGCTGGGCGACAGCCTGGTGTTTGCCCTCGATGCCTTGCGCGACTGGGCGATGGATAACAACGCCAAGGTGGAGCAGGCTATCGAAACTTACGCCGCCGAAAATCCGCGCTGAGCCTCAGGCCCGCACCTCCAAACATCAATCCTTACAAACGCTGAAAGAGAGTAATAATGCCTGAAACATTAGATACCGTGGACGAGATTGGCCTCGCCATCATCGGCTGCGGCACCATTGGCCGCATCCGCGCCAAGTTCGCGCGCGAATATCCCGGCGTCAAATGGCTGGGACTTTGCGACATCAACGAAGAGCTGGGCCGCAAGCTGGCCGCCGACGTGGGCGCCGATTTTTTCACCACCGACGCCGAGGAATTGATCAAGCGTTCCGAAGTTAACGCCACCATGATCATCACCGAAGAAAACAAACATACCGAGCCCACATTGATGGCGGTCGAGCAGGGCCACAAGCTGTTCATCGAAAAACCCCTGGCAACCGAAGCCCGCGAATCCAAGCAGATCCTGGACGCCATCACCGGCGAAGGCCTCGACGCCTGCATCGGCTACACCCAGCGTTTCCGCCGCCGTTTCCTGACCGTCAAGGAACGCCTGGCCACCGGCCAGATTGGCCATGTGCATTCGGTGGTAACGCGCGCCTTTATGAACCGTATGGTGCCCATCGCCACCATCGCCAAGACCAACGAGCGCCACAACCTGACGCCGATGGTGGTGTCCGGCACCCATTCATTGGACATGTCCATGTGGCTGATGTCGGGCAAGACGCCCAAATCTATCTACGCCAAATCGGTCGATCCGGTGTTGCAGGAATGGGGTACCAAGGATTCCACATTCGGTCTTTTCACCATGGACGACGACACCATCTTTTCCATGAACATCTCCTGGGGCCTGCCGCAAATCTGGCCGGGCTCGGTCTATGGCTTGGAGATCGGCATCGTCGGCACCAAGGGCGTCATCGATATCGAAGACACGCACCGGGATCTGGTGCTAGCGTCCGAAGAAAGCCTGCCCGGCGGCTATGTGCCCGATGGCTTCACGCCCGCCGAGCGGCATGTAGATTTCATGACCTCCTATCCCCCCGGCGATCTGTGGGAGGGCCAGCTCTGGGGCCCCATGCGCGAAGAAACCATGGCCTGGTTCGGGCGCATCATGATGGGCATGACCACGCCGCACGCGGTGGCGTTAGAAGGCCACAACAACCTGATGCACACCATGGCCATGGATTTGTCCGCCAAGATAGGCGAGGAAGTGCCGCTGCCTATCGATCCGGAGGAATTTTACAAGTAAGCACCGCGAGCCAAGCGGGCACCCCGATTGCCGGAACCATATACAATTAGCGGATATTCCGGCCTACCAGCCCTGGTAGGCCGGCTCTGACTACAACACAACGATGCGACATGTTTTCGCCAAAACGACCATACCGTTTCATTACTATTCCTTACGGTTTATGACGGTTTATTACGGTCGGGAAGGCCGGCGCCCGATATGTCGCGCACTCGCAAATACCCCTGACCGCGCTGCCACTGCGCGGGGAATCAAATCATCCTATTCACAATATTCAAGAGCACGCGCTGCCAAGGAGCACTATGTGTTAGATAGCTCATAGAACGATCTGCGCAAGTGGTGCCATCCTCCGGTAGCTCCTCCCATCAAGGGAGGGGGATAGATGGAGCGAGCACCAACCCTCTAATCCAGCATCTCGATCCCGATCTCGCTCGCCAGTTTCGCCAGCGCATCGTACAGCCCCTGCCCCATGGGAATCCCATTAGCCGTATAATCCTCCCGCTTGCGCCGGCTGGTTTCGCCGGGCAGCAGCACCTCGTCGAAGCCGGGCATGGTGGGCGAGGCTTTGATCAGGCGCACCATCACATCGACGTTGCGCTTGAACGCCTCCACATCCATGAAGGCGGCGACGTCGATGGCGATGATGAACTGGCCGGTGTTGGTGACCGTTTTATAGTCGGCGTTGAAATCCACCACGTCGGGGCCGAAAGCGGCGCCGTTGAGGGTGCCGGCCAATAGCCCGAAAATTAATGACAGGCCGGAGCCTTTGGGTCCGCCGATGGGCAGCAAAAAGCCATCGCTGGATTTGTTGGGATCGGTGAGCGGATTGCCCTCTTTGTCGACCATCCAGCCCACCGGCATCTGCTCGCCCTTTTGCGCCGCCATTTTTACCTTGCCGTAGGCGGCCACTGTGGTCGCCATGTCGAGCACCACCGGCGGCTCGTCCATGGCCGGGATGGCGGCGGCGATGGGGTTGGTGGACAAAAGCATATCGGTGCCGCCCCAAGGTGGCAGATGGTTGGCGTTGCCGACCGCCACATAGAGCCCGATCATGTTGTGGGCGAGCGGCATCTTGGCGTAAAGGTTGGCCGGCCCCGCATGGTTGGAATGGTGGGCCCCGACCCAGGCGACGCCGGTCTCCTTAGCTTTTTCGATGGCAGTTTCGGCGCAAAAGCTCATCACCAGATGGCCCTGGGCGTTGTCGCCGTCCACCAGCGCCATGCCGGAGCGTTCCCGCTCGATCCGGATATTGGGTTTGAGGTTCAGGCCGCCTTCGCCAATTCGCTTGATATAGGGGGGCAGGCGGAAAATGCCGTGGCCGTCGGAGCCGTTCAGATCGGCGTCCGCCATCAGGGCCGCGATCTTGCCGGCATCGCCCTGGCCCATGCCGACGGCAACGAAGGCGCGGGTTATAAAATCTTCCAGTTGGGCCGCCGTATAGCGGCGCGGCTCTTCGGATTGATCGCTCATGCCTCAGTTGACCTTGTCGCCGCCGGTCAGATGGCCGACCGTCTCGCCGCTTTCCTGGAATGTGCGGGTGACTTCGGGGCTGTCATAGACCCACAGGATTTTCATCGGCCCATCGCCCATATTGACGAAGCGGTGCCAGGTGCCGGCCTCGACGAAGACCGTATCCATGGGTTTGATGCGCGCGCAGACGCCGTCGATTTCTACCTCGGCGTCACCTTCCAGCAAGACTACCTGTTCGTCGCAATTATGCTGGTGGACGGGAACCTTGGTGCCCTTGGGGAACGAGGTGGTGCCCGACGTGGTGTTGGCGCCGCAGGTTTTGTTGGAGACCAGCACCGCCGTCTCGACCCCGTCGCCGCGCTGAACAACGTCCAGCTCGTCCGCTTTCATGATTTTTGATTGCGCCATTGGTTTTGCTCCCTCTAGTTTAAATTTGAATTCGAATTGACATGCACTTTACCGAATGGGAGGCAGCGGCAACAGGCCCTTAGCCAATATTTGCACTTCGCTGTTGGCTGGCGCATAATTTTCGTGAAACCGATGCGGCAATCAGAGCGGCGCCAAAGCTATGGACCAGAAAACACCCCCCGACGATTTAGTCTCTCATCGCCGCGCCCGCGCGCCCAAAAAACTGCGCGACCAGCCGCTCTATCAGCAGGTCGATAATACCATCCGCCGGCGCCTGATCGACAATGTCTGGAAGCCCGGCGAAGCAATCCCTTCGGAAATGCAGCTGGCCGCCGAAATGAACGTCTCCCAGGGCACGGTGCGCAAGGCGCTTAACGATCTGGTGGCCGAGAACCTTTTGTATCGGCGCCAAGGCCTCGGCACCTTTGTATCCGAACATACCGAGCATCGCGCTTTGTTTTTGTTTTTCTCCATCGTCGGCGACGAGGGCGCCCGTTTGCTGCCGGAAAGCCGGGTCCTGGATTGTGCCGAAGACATCGTCACGCCGAAGGAGGCGGAACGACTGCAACTGGCGCCAAGCGAAATGGTGGTCCGCTTCCGCCGGGTGCGCTTTTTTGACGAGATCGCCACCATTGTCGAAACTATCACCCTGCCGCTGGAGCATTTTCCCGGCTTCGGTACCGAGGTCGACCCGCCCAACAATTTGTTCCGCTTTTATCAATCCGCCTATGGCGTCACCGTCGCCAAGGCCGATGAACAACTGACCGCGGTATCCGCCACTGAAGAAGAAGCGCTTCTTCTCGGCATCGATGCGGGCGCGCCGTTGTTGGAGATCGACCGCACCGCCAAGATGCTGGACGAACGGCCGGTGGAATGGCGGGTCAGCCATTGTGACACCACCAAATACCGCTATGTGGCCGAACGCGGCTAACTATCCGAAATCTCAAGACCATCAAAGGAGCCGGATATGAGCATCACCGTCGGCCAGATCGGCCTCGGCGTTTTGGGATCAGCCATGGCGCCCAACATCATGAAAAGCGGTTTTTCGTTAATTGGCTACGATGTGCGCGCGGTCGCCGTGGAAGAAATGGCGGCGGCGGGCATGATCGCGGCCACGGACCCAAAAGACGTGGCGGCGCAGGCGGACATTGTTATCACCTGCCTGCCGAGCGCCGCGTCGCTGATGGAGGTGGCAAGCGCAATCGCCGCTGCTGGCGTCAATGGCCAGATCGTCCTTGAGACCAGCACGCTTAGTGTCGCCGACAAGGAAGCGGCCCGGGACATCATCGAAGCCGCCGGCGGGCGCATGTTGGATTGTCCGGTCTCGGGCAACCGTATCCTGGCGGTCAAAAAACAGCTCACCGCCTTTGCCAGCGGCGACGAGGCCGCCTACGGCGAAGCCGAAACGGTGATCAACGGCTTTGCATCGCGGGTATTCTATGTGGGCGAATTTGGCGCCGGTATGAAGATGAAGTTCTGCGCCAATATCCTCAATCTGGTGCATAATAGCGTCGCCGCCGAGGTTATGGTGCTGGGCATGAAATCGGGGCTGGACCCCAAAATGATGCATGAAGTGATCTCCGGTTCCGGCTCGTCATCGTCCATGTTCGAGACGCGCGGCGCCATGATGGCGCGGGGAAATTATGTTCATGAGGGCATGAATTTTTCGATCCCGTTGAAGGACGCCCGCTTCATATCCGAACATGCCGCCGGCCTCTATGCGCCAATCCCCATCTATCAGGCGGCCTTGCAGCCTTATTACGCGGCCGTGGCGCAAGGCCATATGGACGAAGACGCGTCCGCCGTCTGCGCCGCCATGGAGCGTGCCGCCAATTGTGAAAGAGACGAGAATGAAAAAAGCGAAAACATCTTCTAAGAAACCAGCACCCAAGAAGGTTGGCGTCATCGGCCTCGGCAATATGGGCCGGGGCATTGCCGGCAATCTCATCAAGGCGGGCCATCAGGTGCATGTCTGGGATATCGACGAAGCCGCCCGCAAACGGTTCGCCAATCGCGCTTCCATTACCGAACCATCGGACATGGCAGCGAAGTGCGCAGCGATCTTTTTCGTGGTGCCCGGTTCTGCCGACATCGACGCCATGACCAAGGGAAAGGGCAGCATGCTGGCTGGCGCGCGCAAAGGGCTGGTGCTTTACGATATGACCACGTCGGATCCCATCTATTCGAAGAAACTGGCGCGCCGGGCCAAGAACAAGGGCGTCCATTATATGGATGCGGGCATGACCGGCGGCGGCGCCAAGGGCGCTGATAGGGGCACCATGACCCTGATGATCGGCGGCGATCGGGCGGTGTTTCGGCGGACCAAGCCGATTTTGAACCATATCGCCGGCGCGCTATTTCATGTGGGGCCGTCGGGCGCCGGCCATACCATGAAGCTGGTCAACAACATGGTCACCCACACGAATTTCATGACCGCCTGCGAGGCGGCGTACCTGGCGGGCCGGGCCGGCATCGAATTGGCCGATCTCATCCAAGTCATCAATATGGGCAATGCCCGCTCCTATATTACCGAGCACCGCTTTCCCGATCACATATTGTCGGAGACCTGGGACGCCCGCAGCCGCGTCTACAATCTGCACAAAGACGTTGGCATGGCTGTTCATATGGCGGACCGCTTAGATGCCGAAGTGTCGCTGGGGCGCACTACCCATGCGTATCTGGCCGAGGCCATCGGGCGCGGCATGGCGGACACCGATTTCGCCCGCATCTATCCGGAGTTTGAGAAGATCGCCAAGGCGGCGAACAAAAAACGACCGTCTAATTCGTGACAGTATACCTAATTAATGCCGCATAAAATTAGAAATAGATATACTGTCACGAATTAAGAATTCAAAATTTTGGGATGCGATTGGTTCGGCGCTATTTGGGCGCCAACTGATTTTGTCTGGCCGCGAAGGCTTTGTGTTTTTCCACGTCCACCGGCTTATGAACGCGTTCCGTTGAGGCTGGTTTTTTTGCGAGCGCCGCCTTGGGGCGTATTGGCCGGGGAACGAAATTGCCGCCGCAATTGGGGCAGACGCCTTCCAGGACACCGGTAACGCAGGAAGCACAGAAGGTACATTCAAACGTGCAAATCCGGGCCTCCGTGGATTCGGGCGGCAGGTCTTTGTCGCAATTCTCGCAGCTCGGTTTTAGTTTCAGCATTTCACGTGTCTCCTGAATTTGGATCGCAAGCCGTCACCAGTTTAATTTTGCCGCCACCTATCCACCATTTCCTGCAAGGGCGGCCAGAGTTGCACGCCGCGGCCTGCGTCTTCGGCCATGGCGCCTGGGACCGTATTGAATTCCAGAAGCGACAAGTCGGTCATGCGCATGGGATAGAGGATGCCATCCAGATGGTCGCATTCGTGCTGCACCATAACCGCGCCGTCGCCCTCCATATCTTCCGAGACCGAGCCGCCGTCCAGGGTCTGATAAGAGAGATTGATCCGGGAATGCCGGGACACCTTGCCGTGCAGGCCGGGAATGGAAAGGCATAGCTCCCACCCGATAATGCGGTCCTCGGTCAAAAGTGTAATCACCGGGTTCACCAGAACGGACCATTTGCCGGTGAGGGACGCCGACGGATCAGTCAGGAACCGTTGCGCTTGGCGATAGACGACGATGCGCTTGGCTTCCCCAATCTGCGGCGCCGCGATAGCGCCGCGTTCGATATCATCAAGGGTGTCCTCTAAATCACGGGCGATTGCGGCGATCTCCGGCGCCGTGGGATCGGAAACCGGCTCCGAAATCATTTTCAGCGTGGGATGCCCCATCTTTAGTATTTCGCGAACCGCCATGGGCTTACGTTTCCGGCAATCCGGCTTTGCGCAGGTTATCGATGAATTTCTTCCGGACTTCGTCATAGCGGAAGGGATAAATCCGTTCCGCATCGGATACCGTGTAGGCGGGGAGCAAAGCGAGCAGTTCGTCAACGGCCAAACGGGCTTCATCCATGCGATCCAACTCGGCGAGGCTGCAAATTAAAAAGAAATACGCCACCTGAAATTCGGGCACCCGGTCGAGCGCGCGCCGAACGAACTGGACGGCCTTATCATACTCGCCGAGGCCATAGGCGGAATGGCCGAACATGAACGTCCAGCTTGGCGGGAACAACGGGTCAAGCGCCTGGGCGTGTTCAAGATGTTCTCTCGCCTTTTCATAGTCGCCGCAATAGTTGAGCGTTTCACCGTAATAGGCGTGAACTTCGGCGTCATCGGGCGCCATTTCCAAAGCCCGCCCAAAGCATTCGATGGCGCGGTCATGATTGCGACGGAAAATTTCAGCGAATCCGAGCCGGTAATGGGCGGTGGCTGAGCCCGGGTCCAACTCCACACCTTTTTCCGTCAGTTCCACTGCCCGGTCCAGGCCTTCATCGAACCCCGGCCACATGAACAGCCAGGCATTGACGTAGCAATTGCCAAAATAGGCATAAGCTTGGCCGAAACCAGGATCGATCCCGATGGATTGTTCGAAAAATTCACGCGCCTTTATGTTGTCGTTCGGCGTGTACTGGAAATAGGCCGTCCGCCCCTTAAGGTAGGCGTCATAGGCTTCGACGCTTTCCGTGCGGTACTGTTTCGTCCGTGCCTCATCGTCCGGCGTCAAGGTCACTTCCAGCGCAGCGACAATTTCGCCCCGGATTCGGTCCTGAAAATCGAAAATCTCCGCCATGTCGCCGTCATAGCGTTCGGCCCACAGATGATTGCCGTCAGCGGCGGCGATAAGCTGGGCATTGATGCGCAAGCGCTCGCCCATCTTGCGGACGCTGCCTTCGAGCACGAATTTGACACCCAGTTTTTCGGCCACCTCGCGCACGTCGGGCATCTGGCCCTTGAACGAGAACGATGAGTTGCGCGCTGCTACGGAAAGGCCAGAAATTTTCGAGAGGTCCGTGATCAAATCCTCGGCCATGCCGTCGGAGAAATACTCCTGTTCGGCATCGCCGGAGAGATTGTCGAAGGGTAGGACCGCGATGGAGGGTTTGTCCGCATCGGGCGCCAGCTCCGCCGCTGCCGGCGCGCCTTCCGGTAATCCCGCTTTGCGCAATCCTTCCAGAAAGGTTTCGAGAGTTTCCGGCTCCGACGGGTTTTGCTCGCGCACATAGCCGAGACTGGCTTCCGGGATAATCTGGGACAGCACGTTCATAGCGTCTTTTATCTCGGCCGTCCTCTCCAGGTGGCCGAGGGCGGAAACCAGAAACAGGTGAACTGTGTTTTCGGTAAAGGGCTCGGAGATGGATTTCCGTGCCCAGTCCACCGCCGAGACGTAATTGCGAAGCGCAATTTGGCAGTAGGCCATGCGCGAATAATAGGCGCTGCGATATGGGTCGCGGGGTGAAAGTTGTATGGCGACGTTGAATTCGGCCTCCGCCCTCGCCGCATCGCCGGAATGCAGGAGTGCAACGCCATAGCCGTAGCGCACCCGGCCCGAAACCGGGTTCAGCTCCAGGGCCTTTTCGTATTCGGCCAGAGCCTCGCCATATTTCTTCTGCCAAAGGTGGGCGCGGCCCAGCGCCTCGTGGGCTACATGATCGTCGTTGTCGGCGCGGACCGCGTTGCGGGCAGCCTGATCCATGCGATCCACATCCCGCGCCTTGTTATCGGAGAAATTCGAAATGATGCTAAGAAACAGGGATTCGGTGAGCCCCGCCCAGGCACGGCAGAAATCCGGGTCCCGTTCGACGCTTTGTTCGAGGAGGCTGATGGACTTGGTGACGCTCAGTTTATCCCGCAGATAGAAGGTGGAGACGCCTTGGTGATAGAGGTCCCAGGCGTCCAGGCTGGCCGGGTTTTTCGAGGACGCCCGCCGCCTTTCGGACTTTGCCAGCTCCGGCTCCATGGCCGCCGCCACGGTTTCGGTGATCTCGTCCTGAACGGCGAAGATATCGTTGAGGGCGCGGTCGTAACGCTCCGCCCAGATATGATCGCCGCTGGCCCCGTCGATGAGCTGCACCGAAATGCGCACCTGGTCTCCGGATTTGCGGACGCTGCCTTCGAGCACGTAGCGCGCGTCCAGGTCCTTGGAGACGGTGCGGATGTCTGGGGACTGGCCCTTATAGGAAAAGGACGAGTTGCGGGCCACCACCCGCAGCCAGCGGGAGCGGGACAGCGCCGTGATAATGTCTTCGGATATGCCGTCGGAGAAATATTCTTGATCCGCGTCGTTCGAGAGATTGTTGAGGGGCAGCACCGCGATAGAGGGCCGCGAGGAAATGGCGTCATCGAGCGCGGCTTCGGCAATACCCGCAAGGCGAATACGGTAGGCGCGCACCGGGGCGGAGACGTTTTTGACCTCCTGGTCGCCCATATCTTCGAAATCCGCCTCGATGCGGTTGCGGATGGATTCGTACACCATGCCCGAAATGCAGATGCCACCGGGCTCCGCCAGCCCTTCCAGGCGGGCCGCCACATTGACGCCTTCGCCGTGGATATCTTCGCCATCATCGATAATGTCGCCAAGATTGACGCCCATACGGAAATCGAGCGAGCTTTCGCTAAGTCCCTCCTGCATAGCGATGGCGCAGTTAACCGCATCCTGGACGGTGGGGAATTCGACTAGAAAGCCGTCGCCGGTGAGCTTGACGATCTTGCCGAAATATTCGGCAACCCCAGGTCGGATCACGGTTTCGCGGGCTGCTTGCCAGGCGGCCACAGTGCCGTCGGAATCTGCCTCCATCAGACGCGTATAACCGGCCACGTCGGCAGCCAGAACAGCCGCAAGCCTGCGTTGGACGGATTGATCGCTCATGTGCCTCCCCTGGAGGTATATGCAGCCGGTTGTTGTTGAGGTCATTCTAGCCGAAGTTTCCATAACGGCAATCGTTCGGCGCGGTATAATAGCCATACATGGGGTTGTTAATATTTTGGCGCTAGCTTGTTGGCGCGATGCGTAATTACCGGTAGCGGCCATAGTATCTGATATGCATGCGGATCTGTATCTGGCGCGGAAACTTTATGACGCGGGCGATGCCGAGGGCGCCGAAGTCCAATGTCTGGCGGTGCTGGAACGGGATAGCGGCGCCGGCGACGCCTACGCGCTGCTGGCCAGCATATGTCAGGACCGGGGCGATTATTCTGGCGCCCTCAAATTCTTAAGGCTGGCTGAGGCTCATGGCGCAGCGGGCGCCGGGACCGCGTATCTCTCCGGCCTCGCTCACTATGGTCTGGGCGCGATGACCGAGGCTAAGCGCGCCTTCGAACTTGTCGTTGCCGCCGAGCCTGAAAACCAGAACGCGCATCGTAATTTGGGGCTGATCGCCGGGCAGGACGGGGAGCATTCGGTCGCGGCGGCGCATTTCTGCCGGTGCCTGGATATCGCGCCCGGCGACGCGGCGGCGCGCCACAACCTGTATGATGCGCTGGCCAGCATCGATTGGGACGCCGCAGGCAGCGCCGGGCAGCGCGCCAGCATCCTTGGCCATCTGCAAGCCGGGTTCGAAGCTGCCGGGTTCGACATGAAGCGCCACATTCCGGTGGCCGCCGCCGCCATCCGCGCTGGTCCCGATTTCCAAATGGCGATGACGGCATTCACCGCCGCCAGCGCGGCAAGTCTGGTGTCCGAGGCCTGGTTTGGTGTTCTCATGAATGATCCGCTGCTGTGCCGGGTTCTGAATTTCGATATTATTGTCCTCGAAGAATTTGAATTCCTGGCAACTCATATGCGGCGCGCTCTTTTGCTGGCGGACATGGATGCGCCCTTGGGATTTTGCGTGGCGTTGGCCCATCAAGCCTATCTGACTGAATATGCTTGGATGGTAAGCGGCGAAGAAGCCAATGCCTTGATGCTTGCCAAAGCCCCAACTGATGCGCCAACCCTGGCAATTCTGGCGGCCTACGCTCCCTTGAATGATTGGGTGGAGGGGGCGGAGGGCATCGCCGGTCTCGAGCCTTTGGTTCGCCAGCAAATTCTGGAACCGGCGGAGGAGGCGGAACTAGCCGCTGTCATCCCGTCCCTGGCGCCGGTTACCGATGGCGCCAGCCGGGCGGTCAAAGCGCAATATGAGGGCAATCCGTTTCCCCGCTGGTCCCATTTGCGCCGGCCCCAACTGGGCAGCGTGGGCGCCACGCTGGAATTTTTGTTTCCTCATTTCAAGGTACCGGAAAAATTGTTCGAGCCATCGACCATCCTGGTTGCTGGGTGCGGCACCGGCCAGCAATCGATCGCCGAGGCGCTGCGTTATCCGGCATCGGAAGTGACCGCCATCGATTTAAGCCGCGCCAGCCTTGCGTACGGGCTGCGCAAGTCGCGGCAGTTGGAGGCTGGCAACATCCAGTATCTGGAAGCCGATATTCTGGACTTGGATGAAATGGATCAAGTGTTCGATGTGGTGGAATGCACCGGCGTGCTGCATCATATGGACGATCCCATGGCCGGATGGCGCGCCCTGATGTCTAAGCTGGCGCCGGGCGGCGTCATGAAGATCGCGCTCTACAGCGAAACCGCCAGGCGTCATGTGAGCCGGGTTCGCGATTGGATCGCGGCCGAAGGCCTGGGCCCAAGCCCAAATGATATCCGCTTGGCACGCCGCCATATCTTGGGCCTTGCCCCGGATCATGCGCATCGGAGCATGACCGAGTTTGCCGATTTTTATTCAATCAGCGGCACCAGGGATTTGTTATTCCATGTGCGCGAGCAATGTTTCACATTGCCTAAGATCAAGGCGGCGTTGGAGCAGCTTGGCCTCAGCCTTATCGGCCTGAATTTACCTGATGACCGTATTCGGGATATATATAGAACCATGTTTCCCGGCGACGCGGCGATGACCGATCTCAATAACTGGGCGCGGCTGGAGGCGAAGCAGCCAGACGCCTTTCGCCAGATGTATAACTTATGGTGCTGGAAAGATGATGGCTAGTGACGGCAAACTTGGCCTGTTCTTCGAGGGCCAGCGGATGCATTTCGCGGTGCTGGTAATACTGTTGGCCGCCGTCTGGGAGTTATCCGGGCTGGCGGGTTTCGGCGCGGGGGAATTCCTCGGCCTTTCCACCATGGGCTGGGTGGCCCTCAGCGTTGGTGATGCGGTCCTGCATCAGGTCTATGTCTGGCTTTGTTGGCGGGCCGAACTGCACGGCCAAACTTTGAGCCGTTGGTTCGGACCTAAGGCGTTTACCCTCTACGCCGTCCTGTTCACAGCTTTGTTCGCGGCGCGGCCCATATTGGCCTTTGCCCTCGGCTGGTCGAACCGGGGCACGTTGGATATCCATCCTTGGGCAGGCTGGGGTATTGCGCTGGTTCTGTTCTTGCCCGCAGTCTATTTGATGATTTCCATCCGCCGCTATTTCAGTTTCCGTCGGGCCTTCGGCATCGATCATTTCGAGCCGGGATACCGGTCCCTGCCGATGGTGCGGGACGGCATCTTCCGCTTCTCGCCCAACGCCATGTATGTGTTCGGGTTTTTCATGCTCTGGGTACCGGCGTTTTTGTTTCAATCGATGGCCGCCATGGTGATCGCCGCGTTCAGCCACGCCTATATCTGGGTACATTACTACGCCACAGAAAAACCCGACATGAAACGGATTTACGGATAAGAAAATGGCGCCCCCCGGTGCGGGGAGCGCCATCATCCGAAACAATTCGATCCGGGGCTATTTCTTCATCTTCAAGCCGTCGATCATTTTCTTATAAGCGGCGCTTTGCATGGGGCGAATTTTTTCGTATTCCGGGCCGTTGATATATTCCAGCTTTTCGCCGATGGCCTTGATCAGACGCTTGTAGGTCTTGTGGCCTTGCAGCTTGATCAATGCGCCTTGCAGCTTGGCTAGGCGGTCGGCGGGGATGCCGCGCGGCGCCAGGATGATGCGGTACATTTTACCGATATCCGCGGTGTAGCCTAGATCCTTGAACGTCGGCGTACCCTTGAACTCGGACTTGGTGCCGGCGCTGATCAACACGCGAACCTTGGGGCCCTGCGCCTTGATGGTGGAGATGAACTGGAAGGTGAAGTCCGCTTCGCGGGCTAAGAAACCACGCATCGAAGGTCCGCCGCCCTTATAAGGCACCATGACGATCTTGTCGGCGATGCCGGCTTCGGTGAACAATTGCAGCGCCGGTGAATGGGTGGCGCCCCAGTTGCCGGAATGGGCGAACTTCAGCTTGCCGGGATTGGCTTTCGCAAACTTGACCAGATCCTGCCAAGTTTTAAGCTGGCTGTCGGCATGGACGATGACCGAGAACTCGCCGGAATTGAGTGATCCGACGGCCACGAACGCTTTGTCCGTATCGTAGGGCAGCTTCTTCACATGCTTTTGCAGCTGGTCAAAATAGTTGTGCGAGAAGATCAGCGTGTAGCCGTCGGCCTTGGCTTTGGCTGCTGCTGAGGTGCCGGTCTGGCCCGACGCGCCGGGCATCAATTTCACGATGATCGGCTGGCCAAGAATATCGGGAATGACACTGGTGAAGACGCGCGCGTTGCGGTCGTGAGAACCGCCGGCGCCGAGCGGCAGAATGAGCGTAATGGGTTTTTCAGGATATTCGGCGCGGGCATCCGTGATGCCGCCCAAACCGACCGCCAGTACGGCGCCGATCGCTAACTTCATGAGATTATGTAAACGCATGGGATTTCCTCTCTGATTGAATTGAAATTTTTAAACGACTCCTGCCGCCGGACTTAAGCCCCGGACAGCCTTCAATTCGATGTCTTATATAAGACTAGCCCGCAGCGCTCCGTCAAGCCCCAAAGGTATCCACCGCCCGCCTCATTCCTCGGCGCCGAACTGGCGTCTGAGGCGCATGGAGCGCCGCCACATCAGATAGGTGATGAGCGGCGTCAAAACGATAATGGCGGCGGTGATTGGGCGCTCCAGAAATATGTAACTGACCAAATTCCCGCTGGACAGGATTACGGTCTGGCCGAACGCATATTCCAGCGGCTGGCCGAGAATGAAGCCCATGGCCAGGGGCGTCACGTCAAACTGCAGCTTCTTGGCCATATAACCTAAGGCGCCGAAGATAACCAGGATCGCCAGATCATAGGGGTTGGAGCGGAACACCCAGGTTCCTGCGAAGGCGAACACCAAGGTCAGCGGCAAGAGCAGCGATTTGCGGATGGTCACTACCTTGGCGAACAGCGGAATACAAATGTAGCCGATAAAAATAAACAAGATATTGGCCAGCACCATGGCGATCAGGATGGCGAACACCAAGGGGCCCTGTTCCTCCATCAATTGCGGGCCGGGGCGGAGGCCATGGGCGATGAAGGCGCCGACCAGAATGACCGTTAAATTGTCGCCGGGAATGCCGAGTGTCAGCAGCGGCACCAGCGTCGGGCCGTTGACGGCGTTGTTGGCGGCCTCGGCGGCGGCGATGCCTTCCAACTCGCCCTTGCCGAATTTTTCGGGCGTCTTGGAGGCGCTTTTGGCCGCCGCGTAGCCCATGAAGGCGGCCACCACCTGGCCAACGCCTGGGATCATGCCGATGGAGGTGCCGATGGCGGTGGAGCGGAAGATGGTGCGGAGGCAGCCCTTGAACTCAAGCCAGCTCAGCCGCGCGCCAGAAATTTTAACGCTCGCCGCGTCGATAATCTCGGTCGCCTTTTTCTCGATGGCGACGAAAATCTCTGGCAGCGCAAATAGCCCGATCAGCATCGGCAGGATCGGAATGCCGGCCTCGATCTCAGTAATGCCAAAGGAAAAGCGCGACAGGGCGCCGATGGGGTCCTGGCCGATCATGCCCAGGAACAAGCCCACCGCCAGCATCAACAAGCCTTTGACGAACACCCCGGACGACGTGCCGGCGATAACGATCAGCGCCATCATCAGGATCGCCGCTAATTCCGGTGGGCCTAATAACAATGCCACGGCGGCGATCGGCCCGATCAGTGCAATGGTGATCAGATCGCTTGTCAGATCGCCGGTAACCGATGAGAACAAAGCGATCTCTAGGGCCTTTCGCGCCTCGCCCTTTTTGGTCAGGGCCGGCCCGTCGAAGGTGGTCGCCACCGCCGCCCCAGTTCCCGGCATGGATACCAGTATGGCCGGGATCGAGCCGCCATAGATGCCGCCCTTATAGACGCCGAGCAAAAAGGGAATACCCAGCAAGGGATGGATGAAGAACGAGATCGGCAACAGGATGGCGAGTGCCATAAGCGTGGTAAAGCCGGGCAGGGCGCCGACGAACATGCCCAAGAACAGACCGGTGGACATCAGCACGAATGTCATGACCACCGTTTCCGGGTTGAACAGGATGGCGAAACCGCCGAGGAAAGATTCAAACATGATCCGGTTCCGTTAGAATATGGACTTGTTGCTGAGATATTTCAGCGGTGGATAGATCACCCAGTTATTGGGGATCATCTCATCGACCGGAAATGGCGGCAGGGACGTGACCAGGGGTTTGGTAAAGAGCACGAATACCAGCAACGGCACCGCCAGGCTGACCACGAAGCCCAGAATATAATTGCGATTGCCGAAATAGGTGGACATCACGAAGACCATAATGACGCTGCCGACAACGAAGCCCAAAAACAGGATCAGCCACACATAGGCCGTCATGATCACCAAGGTCACCAGCACATTGGTGATCGCTTCCAGGTTCAAATCACGAAGCAGGTTACGCTGGCGAAGCCGGAAACTGACGAACAAGTACCAGACGCCGAGCAGGAAAAAGGCGCCAGCGATAATCTGCGGAAAGGTTTCCGCCTCCAGGTTCGACATGCCGGCGCCGCCGAGATTGATCAGCGGCTTGTCGATCTGGCCCGGAATAATAAAGAACAAGACCACGGCCAAGGTAATGAACACCGCCGCCGCCACGGTATTGAAATTAACGCGTCCGCCCGCAGCCGCCTCATCACCGGTTGCGGTATCGCTGGCCATTGCGGGCTTTATCCCAGCCCGGTCAGGGACGACAAGTCCCTGGAATTCAGCGGCAGGGTTACCGGCTCGTTACGCTCGGACGAAATATCGGCGGCCACATAAACCTCCATCACCTGGCGCGCCTGTTCGGGGGTAACCATGACAGGTGTGTCGTTGGTGACGGCGTCCAGAAAATGGATGGTCTCGTTGTGCATGGGTCCGGCGAACACATGGTCCACCGGTTCGCCGGGCATGGTCGACATGGGCAGGCGGATGCCGTTCTTCATGGTGTTGAGAATAACGTCCCGGTGCGTGTCATCGACCACCAGCATGCCCTCGGTGCCGGTGAATTCGATCCAGGTGCCGGAATAGTTGGGATGGCCCGGCGGCATGGTCCATCCCGCCCCGACGGTCACCACGACGCCGTTATCGAGGGTCACCATGATCCACTGCGCATCCTCGACGCCGGTGGTGTCCTTCATCACGCCATAGGCCGATTGCGAATAGACGCGGATCGGTTTCGCCGGCTCCAGACACCAGAGCACGAAATCCAGATCGTGGGTGGCTTCCATGGCGGCGGGCGATAATTTGATGCGCCCCGATATTCTGGCGCCGAGGGAGCGGGTGAGGTGGCGCGAAACAACAGCCGCCACCGGCGCGCCGAGGGTGCCGTCGTTCAGGCTTTTCTTCACATAGGCGAATTTGGGATTGAAACGCTGGGAATAGCCGATCGAGAATTTGAGGTTCTTTTCCCGCGCCAGATCGACCAGCTCGTCGGCCTCAACCAGGGTCAGCGAAATCGGCTTTTCCAGGAACACATGCTTGCCGGCCTGCAACGAGTCCTTGGCCATCGGGTAGTGCACGGTTTCCGGCGTCGCCGAAATGATGATGACATCGATGCTGTCGTCTTTGAGCAATATTTGGTAATCGGCGACGGCGCTGGTGGCGCCGGTCTCGCCGGCCACCTCGGCCAGCCGCTCAGGATTGGTTTCGGCGATATGTAGCTCGTTGACGGATGGGTAGCGGGCGCAGGTGTTCGCCCGGATGCCGCCGCACCAGCCGGTGCCGATAATGCCTACATTGATTTGCTTCATGGTGATGAGGTTCCGTCTGCCGGGCCCGAAGGACGCGCATGGTTTGGTCTTATATAAGACTTGAAACTATGGGCCCGGTTTTGCAGAGTCAAGCCAGCGCGCCGCACGGACATTCAAGTCTGGCCAGCGTGCGCCCCGAATGCTAAGCAGCGCCCCATAAGCCGCTTTATTTTGCAGCAACCGGTGGAGAGCCCCCAAATGTCCAGCACCCTTATTGCCGTCGCCGATACCGTGTTTCCAAGCCTCGATCCGGCCCTCGAAGCCCTCGCCGCCGTCGAGCCTGAATTGAAGATCGCCAAAGATGCCAGCGTCGATAACATCCTCGCCGTCGCCGCCGACGCCGAGGCGTTGCTGGTCACCTACGGGCAGATCAATGCCGAGGTGATTGCGGGCTTGAATAACTGCAAGGTTATCGGTCGGTTCGGCATCGGCATCGACAATATCGATATTGCGGCGGCCACCAAAAAAGGCATCACCGTCACCTACGCGCCGGTCTATTGCCTGGACGAGGTGTCCGACCACGCCATGGCATTGTTGCTGTCCCTGGCGCGCAAAGTTACGTTTGGCGCCAATCTGGTCAGCGGCGGGCGCTGGGAGATGCCGGCGGTGGTGCCCATCCACCGCTTGAAGGGGCGCACCCTCGGCCTCGTCGGCCTCGGCAATATCCCGCAAGCCCTGGTGCCCAAGGCGCAGGCCTTCGGCATCAAAGTCATCGCCGCCGATCCCTATTGCCCGGACGATGTGTTCCAGCGCATGGGCGTCGAAAAGGTCGACCTGGATGAAATGCTGGCCCGCTCCGACTATGTCTCCGTGCACGCGCCGTTGACGCCGGAAACGGAAAAGATGTTCAACGCCGATGCATTCAAGCAAATGAAACCCAACGCATTCCTGATCAACACGGCGCGGGGGCCCTTGGTCGATATCGATGATCTCGCCGCCGCCCTTGATGCGGGCGAGATTGCCGGCGCGGCCTTGGATGTGTTGCCGTCCGAGCCGCCGGGAGCCGACAATCCGGTGGTTGGCCGCGCCGACGTGATCCTGACCCCGCATACCGGTTTTTATTCCGAAGACGCGCTTTTGGATTTGCAGACCACGGTGGCCAGTGACGTTGCCCGGGTGCTCACCGGAGAAGAGCCCAAATACCCGGTCAAACCTCGCTAATCCGTTATGGGCCTCATCGACGAAGCCCGCGAACATTTGCAATCGGTCTTCGGGTTCTCTGAATTTCGGGCCGGTCAGGAAGAAATCATTGCCGCCATTCTGGCGGGCGAGAACGTCTTCGCCGTCATGCCCACGGGTTCGGGCAAATCCCTTTGCTATCAATTACCGGCCATCGTCGATGGCGGGCTGACGGTGGTGGTCTCGCCGCTCATTGCGCTAATGCGGGATCAGGTGAAGGCCTTGGAAGCCCTCGGCGTTGCGGCGGGTTGCCTGAACTCGGCCAACGCACCAGAAGAAAACCGGCGCATCGAAGACGCAGTCAAGGCCGGAACCTTGCGTATCCTTTATGCAGCGCCGGAACGGCTGGCTCGTGCCGACACGCGCGCACTTTTGGGTTCGGGCCGCACCAAGCGCCTGGCAGTCGATGAGGCCCACTGCGTCTCCCAATGGGGCCACGATTTCCGGCCCGAATATATGGAGATCGGAAATTTGCGCGAAGCCATCGGGAGCGTGCCCCTGATCGCCGTCACCGCCACCGCCGATACCGCCACTCGCGCCGACATTGTCGACAAGTTGTTCGCCGGTCCGCCGCGCATGATCGTGCATGGGTTTGATAGGCCCAACATCGCCCTCGCCATGGCGCCCAAAGACAATGCACGCCGCCAGATCCTCAATTTCGTCGCCGATCACAAGGGGATGAGCGGCATCCTTTATTGCTTGTCCCGGAAACGCTGCGAGACGTTCGCCGGCAATCTCCGGGATGCCGGCCATCGTGCCGTGGTCTATCACGCCGGGTTGGACGCGGGCGTGCGTGCCGACGCCCAGGACGAGTTTCTGCGCGAAGACGGGGTCATTGTGTGCGCCACCATCGCCTTCGGCATGGGCATCGACAAACCCGATGTGCGCTTTGTTGCGCATGCCGATCTTCCCGGCAATATCGAAAGCTATTACCAGGAGATCGGGCGCGCCGGGCGCGACGGATTACCCGCCGATACGCTGACCATCTATGGGCTCGACGACATCCGCATGCGCCGTATGCAGATCGAAGACGGCGACGGCTCGGACGAGCAAAAGCGGATCGAGCGCCAGCGTCTCAACGCGCTCATTGCCCTTTGCGAAGCGCCAAGCTGCCGCCGTCAGACCTTGCTCGCTTATTTCGGCGAAAGCACCGAGTCTTGCGGCAATTGCGATCTCTGCGCCGGCGGCGCCGAGGTGATCGACGGCACCACCGAAGCGCAAAAGGCCATGTCGGCGATGGCGCGCACCGGCCAGCGCTTCGGCACCGAACATCTGGTTTCGATCTTGTTGGGCGAGGCCAATGACCGGGTCCTGCAATTCGGCCACGACAAGCTGCCCACTTTCGGCGTCGGCACTGATCGTAACCGCAATGAATGGCGCTCCATCATCCGCCAGCTTTACGCCGCCAGCCATATTTCCCAGGATATCACCGCCTACGGAAGCTGGGCGTTGACTGAGACGGGCCAGGACATCTTAAAGGGCAAAGGCACCTTTCAGATGCGCAAAGACATTTTGCAGCCGAAAGGCCAATCGGGCGCCAAGAAATCAGCCGCTGCCGCCGATATCGAGCTGGGCGAGGCCGATCAGGAATTGCTGATGAGCCTCAAGGGCCTTCGCCGCGAGATGGCGGCGGCGCTGAATGTGCCCGCCTATGTGATATTCCCCGACCGCACGCTGATGGAACTGGCAGCGGTGCGCCCCCAAAGCTTGGATGAAATGAGCGGCGTTCACGGCGTCGGCGCGGTCAAGTTGGAAAAATACGGCGGCAAGTTTATCGAAACCATCCGCAATTTCGCCGGTGGCGGCTGATGACGCATCCCGCGCAATCGCCAATCATTGACGGCGACTGGCTGCAGGCGCGGCTTGGCGACGCGTCGGTCAAGATCATTGAAGTTTGCTCGGACCCGGACGATGCGGTCTATGCCGCCGGCCATATTCCAGGCGCCATCCGGTTTTTCTGGAAAGCGCTTTGCTGGCATGAAAGTGACCGCCAATTCGTTACCCCCGCCGAGCTGGCCGAACGACTGGGTGCGGCGGGCATTGCGGACAGCGACACGATTGTGCTTTACGGCGATCCGGTACAGTACGGCACCTATGCGTTCTGGGCGCTGACCATGGCCGGGCACCGGGATCTGAAATTGCTCGACGGGGCGCGCGCCAAATGGCTGGCTGAGGGGCGCCCCATGGACACCGCGGCGCCCGCAACCGCAACCGTGGCTTATGCGCCAGGCAAAGTTGATGCATCAATGCGCGTCGGGCGCGATGACGTGCTGGCCCATCTTGGCAAGCCGGGCCGGTTCTTGCTGGATGTGCGATCACCGGAAGAATATTCCGGCGCCCGGGTGATGGAGCTGGGCAAGTTCGACCACGGCGCCGAGCGCGGCGGGCGCATCCCCGGCGCCAAGCATCTGTTTTTCAAGGAACTGCTAAACGACGACGACAGCTTCAAACCGGCGACCGAGCTGAAAGCCGCCCTGGACGCCGCTGGCGCTGATCCGGCCAATGTAGGCGAGATTGTCTGCTACTGCCGCCTCAGCCACCGGGCAACCCTCGCCTGGACCGCGATGACGTTTATTCTGGGCTACGAGGGCGCCAAAATATACGACGGATCGTGGACCGAATGGGGCTCTATCGTCGGCTTCCCGGTGGAGAAATAACGTCTATATTATTTCGCGGCTGCCGTCCGAATAGCGCAGCTTGATGGTTGCCGCGCATATAGCTATGGCGCACCCCACCGCTACGGCGCGCGGGATACAACTCGGTGCTTTCCCGCCCGGTCTACAATCTTCATACTCGTGCGCGAATTTCTTTGGGGGCCGCGGAATTGCTAGCCGAAATCTTGGACACCACGCTGTTGCTGGGCGCTATTGCTGCATTGTTCAGCGCCATGATCCAAGGCTATTCCGGCTTCGGCGGCGGACTGGTGATCGTGCCCATCCTGGCGGTTCTGTTCAGCCCGTTGGAGGCCATCGCCATGGCCTCCCTCGGAGCAATCGCCGGCAATATAACGCTCTTGCCTGGCGCTGCTCGAACCACC
>Ga0233427_10000376_pt1 | contig 57620 bp, 48 predicted proteins | sample SI_118_April2016_5_FD_179885 | JGI IMG/M metagenome (GOLD analysis project Ga0233427, IMG submission 179885) | Seawater microbial communities from Saanich Inlet, British Columbia, Canada - SI_118_April2016_100_MG | ecosystem: Environmental > Aquatic > Marine > Inlet | place: Canada: British...
TCGTATCCCGTTTCCATTACCTGTGTTGGGTGGAACTTCTGGTAGTCAGGACTCTGGTCCAGCATCTCTTTAAGCGTCAGAGAATAGTCCTCTGTAAGCTTCGGGTCTACGAGTGTGCTCCATGTCCAAAGGGCTGAGCTAAACCACGTGTCGAGCGTATCTGGGTCTTGCGTCCACCCCTCACCGTCTGGAGGCTGCACTCCTGAAAACTCCTCAGCTCCCTTGTACCAGATAGGAATCTGATGACCCCACCAGATCTGACGGCTAATACACCAGTCTCGAAGGTTATCTACCCAGCTGAAGTATGTCTTTTCGAAGCGTTCTGGGATGATTTTGATGTCTCCACTATGGATAACATCCTGCATAACCTGCTTAAGGCTCATCTTCTTTCCTTTCCAGTTCACTGCTTCTTTATTCACATTAATAAACCACTGCAACTTGATCTGTGGCTCTATCGTTCCCCCACCACGGCTATTAAGGGCAACCGAGTGCATGTACTTCTCGTCTGTTTTAACAAGCAAGCCTTTGCCATCTAGTTTCTCAACGATCTTGGCGCGTGCATCGGTAATCTTCATCCCTTCAAACTCTCCAGCAATAGGGAGTAACTTTCCATCGAAGTCGATCACTTGTTCTTTATCAAGTCCGTGTCTTTCTGCAATCTCGAAGTCGACACCGCTATGCCACGGAGTAATCGTCATCACACCTGTTCCCATTTCGGGATCAGCTGCCTTGTCTTTTATGATCGTTGCGACAATAGGTCCATTGATCCACTCACACTCAAACGTATCACCATGCTTGTACTGAGCGTACCTCTCGTCATCAGGATGCATAACAACATACTTATCCCCGAACTTTGTTTCAGGGCGTACGGTTCCAATCTCAAACGGTCCATACTGGAACGTGAAGAACGGATCTGTTCTATCTTCATGGTCTACTTCATCATCAGATACATTCGTCTGAAGCTTCGGATCCCAGTTTACTGTTCGGTGTCCTCGGTAAATAAGGTCGTCTGCAAACATCTTACAAAAGACTTCGTTTACACAACGATTAAGAGCCGCGTCCATGGTGTAGCGCTCACGAGTCCAGTCGCAACTACTTCCCATCTTACGAACTTGTCCACGAATGGTATCCTGGCTACCTGCAACGAATTCTTTAATAGCATCAACAAGCTTTTCCCTTCCCATCTCTTCTCGAGGGTCTTTCATACCTTCTTTTTGAAGCTTCTTAATAACAACATTCTCTGTCGCAATAGCCGCGTGGTCTGTACCTGGTACCCACAGTGCCTCTTTGCCTTGCATGCGTGCATATCGAATGAAGATATCTTCAAGAGCAAGCATTACCGCGTGTCCTAGGTGTAACTGCCCCGTCGCATTCGGTGGCGGCATGGAAATAGTAAATGGTTCTTTATCTGATGTAGCATCTGCCGTAAACGCCCCACTATCCTCCCACATCTTATAAATGCGGTCTTCTGTTCCCTGTGGATCGTAGGCTTTATCGAGCATTGGCTAGATTGTAGCGGAGAGATGTTACTCACGCATAAAAAAACCGCCGGTAGAAGGCGGTTTATAGTGTTGTAAAGAACGAATAGCTTTCGTAAAAAAGCCGCCAAAGATTACAGAGGAGGCCATTTCATTGCAAGTAAATGCATACAATTCCCTTTTGAAAATGCAAAAGAGAGGTATAATACACACGAAATGATCTTCCCTCGCACTACACTCATCCGAGAACGGCGCACTATTAACCTCTTTCAGGAGGTAGGAAGTAATGCAAAAGAATGGGGAGGTGATGTTGGAAATCGCTATTTCAAGACGCCTCATCAAAATAATAGCAATTACCAAAGAGGAATGGGTGCCGTAGGCGCTGTGGTCAGCACCGTAACAGAGCTTCCTGATTACCTTATTGCTGGTGTTGTTGATAAGAAAATTACCTCTGAGAGGTCTAACACTGTCCGAGACGTCCGAGAACTCGTAAAAGATGTCGTAACCCTGCGCCCTCTTAAGGCACTTTCAGACATCGTTCGACTACCAGGATCTGCTACTAGGGATGCCGTTGTCTTTGCTGGAGGCCTTCATGGATCTCAAAATAACTACAGCCAATCAGCCTAAATACCTATATTTATAGCCAATCAGCCTATATTGCTAAAATAGACGTTTTGTAGTATAATAAACGTACACATGAGTCTAGTTAAAAACAAAAACACACACAGCTCAAACCTAGCGTTTGCCTTCATCGAATGGCTAACAGGACTATCTTATACAACACTATTTACTGTATGGCTTCTTATGGCCGTTGGTTTTGGTGCCGCATACTTCGGTATGAGCTATGTAGGAGAAAGCACACACTCCCCGACTGACCTCGCAGAAATTGCAGATCCTTTTTACAGGTTCGCCAATGCGATGTACTACAGTATCATCACCGCGACCTCTACTGGATACGGTGACATCACTCCTCAAGGAATCTCTAAGTTATTTGCTGCTGTACAAAGTATCACAGCCCTTCTTGTTTTTGCAATATTTGTCACAAAGCTCGTATCTCATCAACAAGAACTAACCCTTACAGAAGTACATAGGCTTACATTTGAAGATGTATTCCACAATACTCGTGAAGGCTTCTACATTTGCCGAAAAGACTTCGACCATGCCATTGCCCATGCAGAGAAAAATGGAACGATTGACTTTGAACACTGGGAAAACATCGTCATTGCCTACCGGCATCTCCAGACATTGTTTGAAGAGATCCCAGACTTCTACGCAAATGACATGCACAACTACACAATCGACATAAAGCGAGAGCAGCTACTTGCAGAAAGTGCACACCGAACACTTCATCGTATTAACGTGATGCTAGATACTTTTAGTTCAAAGGATATCGAATGGGCCACACACGAACGAAGCATGAAAGAACTTCAGGAGCTTGTGAATGTTATCTCAACAATCACTCCTCTATGGGAAGAGCGTAGTCCGTACGACTTGATGGAATCATTTGCAGATATTCTTCAGATGAAGGAGCGAATGCACTTGAAGATCATGCAAAACATTAATTAATAGTATTAAGAGGTAAGTATTACGGAAAAAGGGCAGAACTCTATGCTCAACCCTTATCCCTTAATACATATCCCGTACCCCTATCTTCGTGGTGGACCTCTTCGGTCACCTCCACTTCTTGGTGGACGAGGACGATCGGGTGGCATTCCTTCTGGACGAGGAGTTGTCTGCTTGATAGAAAGACGAGTCTTTCCGTCTGATGCATTGTATTCAACACACTTCGCTTTTACTTCGTCTCCGACATTTACAATGTCTTCAACGTTCTCGGTGCGCTTCCACTGAAGTTCAGAGATATGGATCATACCGTCTTTACCTCCAAGGAACTCTGCAATTGCTCCAATACCATCGATGATACGAACGATCTTACAATCGTAAATTGTATCGACTACAGGCTTAGCGACAATGTTCTGGATTCGAGCAGATGCTCCAGCCATAGACTCACCATCAGGAGCAGTAACGAATACCATTCCGCTATCTTCGATGTCGATATTAACACCGAACTCCTTAGTGATTCCCTGAATAGTTTCTCCACCCTTACCAATGATAAGGCGGATGTCATCTGGATCAATATTAATAGTTTCGATACGTGGAGCGTACTTGCTTAGCTCTTTACGCACCTCAGGGATAGATGAAAGCATATCTTTGAGGATAGATGCACGTCCGATTTTTGCCTTTGCAAGTGCCTCCTTGAATACATCATCAGGAAGACCCTTTACTTTGATATCCATCTGGATAGCAGTAACACCTGCTTCTGTTCCTGTTACCTTGAAGTCCATGTCTCCTCCGAAGTCTTCTTCATCTTGAAGGTCAGAGAGAACAACAAACTTTCCAGAAGGATCTGACATTAGCCCCATCGCAATACCAGATACTGGTGCGCTAATAGGAACTCCTGCAGCCATTAGTGAAAGTGTAGAACCACAAGTAGCAGCCATAGAAGATGATCCGTTACTTTCAAGAATTTCAGTCACAGTTCGGATGGTGTATGGGAATACCTCTTCGGATGGAAGAACAGGCTCTAGAGCCTTCTGTGCCAAGTAACCATGTCCGATTTCACGGTTTCCAGTGAAGAGTCGGTTTGAAGTTTCACCAACAGAGAAAGGTGGGAAGTTGTAGTGGTGGAAGTATCTGTCTTCCTTTTCACCCATCATTCCTTCTGTAAGTAGCTTGTCTCCAGGAGAACCAAGAGTACATGTTGTAAGACCTTGTGTTTCACCTCTCTGGAAGAGAGCTGAACCATGAACACGTGCAGGAAGAATATCTACCATGCATCCAACCGGACGAATTTCGTCTGGTGTACGTCCACTCATACGCTTTCCTTCTTCAAGAACCAAACGACGAACCTCACCTGTAACAACTTTGTTCATCATGTCTGATGCATTTGCGTAAAGCTCTGTAAGTTCTTCGTTGTCATCAGCAGATCCATACTTTTCTTCAAGGACTGCAGCAGCACCTTCTGCAAGCTCTCCGAAGAATGCTCTTCGTGCAAGCTTGTCCATAGGACTAAGGATTGCTTTGTTGATCTCTGGCAGTGCACTACTCTTCAAAACCTCAAGCGCTTCTGCGTGCTCGAAAGCTGCAGGTGCTTCCCACTTCTCAGCTCCGATTTCCTTTTGAATCTTAGCAAAAGCGACCGCAATCTTCTGCGCTGCCTCCTGACCAAACTGAATAGCTTCAAGCATCTTCTCTTCTGGAACCTGATTCGCAGCTGCATCGATCATGATCACACGATCCTGTGTTGCAGTAACAACCATATCAAGCTCACACTTTGTGCGGTCTTCATGCGTTGGGTTTAGTACAAGATTTCCATCAAGCAAACCAACACGTACTGTTCCAACTGGTCCGTCTGCAGGACAGTCAGAAAGTGCAACAGCAAGTGACGCTGCATTTGCAGAAACCATATCGTGCTCTGCTACGAAATCGTAACTAAGAACAGTACAGAAAACCTGGATGTCGTTATGCACAGTCTTTGCGAACATTGGACGAAGTCCACGGTCGATAACACGTGCAGTAAGAACAAAAAGATCGGCTGGGCGACCTTCACGCTTACGGAAACGACTACCTGCTACTTTACCAGCAGCATAGAATTTCTCCTGATACACAATCTGGAGAGGAAGAAAACCAACGCCTGGTCGTGCCTTACGACTAGTCGTACAGTTACTCATACAAACTGTATCGCCCAACTGGCCGATAACTGTTGCGTTTGCTTGCGCTGCAAGCATGCCCGTCTTGAAGACGAACTTTTGATCACCGACATCTACGGTGAATTCCTTATTTGGAGCGATAGCACTATCGCCCTTTTTACCAATACCTAACATAGTATTTATGAGAAAAAGATAGAATTATCTCTTTCCTCCAACGCTTTCAATTACTGTTTTGGATTCACATAGCAAGCCTCCACGTGGAGGATTCTTACGTAAACCCAGCAAAGAAAATTTGGCGACGGAAGGAAAGAACTGCGCGTAGTATACGCTGATTCGATCGTGATAAAAGCCTATTTCTTAAGCTTATTCGCTTCGATTACTGCCTGGTATTCCTTTGGAAGGTTCATTTTTAGGTAATTAAGAAGCTTACGACGACGTGCAACTTTACCGAGAAGTCCTTTACGTGCAGAGAAATCGCCTTTGTGCTCTTGGAGGTGTGTAGTAAGTAGAGCAATTTCCTTTGAAAGGATAGCGACCTGTACGTTCGGAGAACCAGTATCCTTCTTGTGCATCTGGTGCTTTGTAATAAGTTTCTTCTTAGGTGTTCGGGCGATAGACATAGAATTGTATAGTTACAAACAAAAGAGAGTTGAGCCGCGCCAGCTAGGGCAATAGCGCCAAAGCGAGCGAGAACAGACTTATTATAAGAAAAAGAGGATTCAACGCAAGTATTTACAGTAGATTCGTGTTTTTAGGCCTTTGTGAGCATTATAACTCACCGCATGATACAATGCCGTTTACTATGATTGAAACACTCCTCGGACTCGCACTACTCGGAATTGGCTTTATTGGCTTTATGCAGTGGAAAACACAAACTGACGGAGATCCCCGTTTAAAGGCAGAAGTGGAGCGAAAAAACCAAGAAGTAGGAGAGCTGAAAAGCCAACTTATAGAGTCAAAGTCTGAAAAAGATAAGCTTTCTGGCCAAGGAAAAGAGTTATATGACCGATACAAGAGCCTGGAATCCGACCTAAAAGTTGCAATGAAGGAAAGAGACGGTGCCACAGCACGGAATACCAAGTACGAAACAAAGGACGAGCAGAAGCAACAGAAGCATGAAGATATGGTGACAAAGCTCGAAGAAGCAAAGGTAACACTCGAAGACGAAAGAATGCGTATTCGTAGAGAAGATGAAGAGCGACAGCAAAAAGCACTTGAAGAGCGGGACCGCATGTGGGCAGAACATGAGATCACTGTAAATGCGTTGCTTGGAGACCTGGTAAAGAAGCCTCAGTACAGTTTCACTGGTTACGACAACACAAACCTACCAGAAGGTTTTGATGGTAGCCTGAAGCCAGACTTCATGATTGGCTTTCTGGAACAGTACGTTATCTTCGATGCCAAAGTGTCACGCTCACAAGACCTACAGAACTACATTGCAGACGCAGTGAAGAAGACTGCAAAGAAAGTAAAAGGAAACGAGGCGATCTACTCAACAGTATTTTTGGTCGTTCCAACAGATGCAGTCGCAACATTAAAGAAGCTATCGTTCTATGAGGAAGGCTTTACCTTCTATGTAGTATCACCTGAGAGCTTGGAGCCTATTCTTGCATCACTTAAAAGGATTGAGACATATGAGTTCGCACAAGAGATGGACCCCCAGGAGCGTGAAAACATTATCGACATGATCGCGCAGTTCGACTTCCATATCTCTACACGTAACGCCGTTGACTTCCACCTACTCGAACATGGAATAGAGACACTCAATAAATTACGTGGAACAGATTCTGACTTTGCAAAAGAGGTCATGATCAAGAGGCAAAAGATTCGTAACGTAAACCTAAACACTGCAGACGTTAAGTTAATGACTTCTGATCCAGCAGTTGTGCATCAAAAATTAGTCGAACTGACAGATCCGAAAGCAAAGTTGGCAGAGGAGGATAGAAAACTTGCGTAAGGTTCGCTACAATCACTGTCCTATGTCGACAAAACAAGAGATGATCACCGCAAACTTAAACGACCCACAGAAGGCAGCAGTGCTTCATGGAGACGGTCCTCTTCTAATCTTAGCTGGTGCTGGTAGTGGAAAGACCAAAGCACTCACCCACCGTATCGCAAAGCTTATTGCCGATGGTGTGAAGCCTTGGCAGATATTATCTGTTACTTTTACGAATAAAGCGGCAACCGAAATGAAACAACGCATAGAAAATCTACTTGAGATCACTGAAGGAAATGGGTTACATAATCAATGGGAAACAACCACAGGTAAGCTCCCAACCATGGGAACGTTTCACAGTATCTGTGCTCGTATTCTCAGGCGGGACATCGACAAAATAGGCCGAGACCGTAGTTACGTTATTTACGATATGGACGACCAGCAGCGCCTGATGAAAATGATCCTCAAAGAAATGGGAATAGACGATGAAGAGCTCAAGCCAAAAGCTGCTCTTGGATACATCAGTCGGTTTAAGAGCGAAGCACTTAGCCCCGCGAAAGCAGAGGTTCAGGCGACAACAGCGCGCATGCAGCACACCGTGACTGCGTACAAAAAGTATCAAAAAGCGCTATTTGAAGCCAATGCGCTAGACTTCGACGATATCCTACTCGAGACCGTTCGCCTCTTTACCGAAGTTCCTGAGGTGCTCGAAAAATATCAGAACACATGGAAATACCTGCACGTTGATGAGTACCAAGATACAAACCATGTGCAATATTTGTTCATAACATTGCTTGCAAAGAAATTTGGAAACCTCTGTGTCATCGGAGACCCAGACCAGTCTATCTACGCATTCCGTGGAGCAGACATTAGGAACATCCTCGAGTTTGAAAAAGAGTACAAAGAAGCAGCCCACATCAAGCTGGAACAAAACTACCGGTCAACACAAATCATCCTCGATGCGGCAGACTGTGTCATTTCTGAAAACCCAGGAAGGCCAGAAAAGAAAATGTGGACTGAGCGCAAAGAAGGCCCGAAGGTTATCGTGCAAGAAGTTGCTGACGAAAAGAAAGAAGCAGTCGAAGCCATTCGTGCAGTGGAAGCAGTGATGGCCAAGGGGGTAAAGCTTAGCGAGCAGGTTATTCTCTACCGCACCAATGCACAGTCACGTCTATTTGAAGAATCTTGTCTGCGCAGAGGAATCCCCTACCGCATTGTTGGCGGCATGAAGTTCTACTCAAGGCGCGAAGTCAAAGACATGCTCGGATACCTTCATGCAATTTTAAACCCAAATGACAGTGTTGCGTTGCTTCGTATTATCAATGTTCCATCACGAAAGATCGGGCTTACAACCATTGGTAGACTGCAAGTCTATAGCGTAGCAAACGACATCTCTATCTGGGACACTATGCAACAGATCGACTTCATCCCAGACATCAACGGACCAACAAAAGAGCGTATCGCAAAATTTGTAGACCTTATTATAAGGTACCAAGAGAAAGCAAAAACAGAAGTAGTATCAGAACTTATGGGACACCTTATGCATGCAATAGACATAGAACATTGGCTACGCGATGACAGTGAAGAAGGAGAAGCACGGTGGGAAAACGTCCAAGAACTCAAAAGCGTTATGCACAAGTACGACTCGTTAGAACCACTAAGTAGCCTGACAAGTTTCCTGGAAGAAGTTGCCCTCGTATCTGAAGTGGATAAGCTCCAAGACGACAGTGAAGCACTGACGCTTATGACACTTCACCTGTGTAAAGGACTAGAGTTTAAGCATGTGATTGTCGCTGGGTGTGAAGAAGGAATCTTCCCTCATGCTAACTGTGCATTCGATAGAGAGCAGCTAGAAGAAGAGCGCCGTATTATGTATGTCGGAATGACTAGAGCCAGAACGTACCTACAACTGATGCACGCAGGATCTCGTATGCTCTGGGGTCAGACACAGGCGAATGCTCCTAGTCGCTTCTTAGAAGACATTCCAGAAAGCTGTGTCGAGAGGCGTACAGACAACGTACTGAGCGCCTTTGCGCATGCCAGTAAAAGAGGTGCAGATGCCATTGGCACCGGTACGCATCAAAGTAGCCACGGAGATAACCTGAAAGTTGAGTTCAACCAAGACATAGACTATTCAAACGACTTTAACCAAGAAGTCGAACTAACCGAGGGGTGTCGGGTATCACATAAAACATTTGGAAAAGGGACGGTAAAAGCTATCCGTGGAGACCTTGTTGAAATCTCTTTTGATAACGGACAGAAAAAAACACTCGCAATGAGCATCGCGCCTCTGAAGCTTATCTAGAATAATACGTGCCTCGTGCAAGCGGAGTGATATTAATATCAATCCATGTAAATGTTGTCGCTCCATCCGACCACGTAATTGACCCTGCGCTACTAATAGTCCCTGGGTCGTTAATCGTTAAACGAAGAGCAGCTTTTTGCGAATCATCCGGAACAGATACATCTGCAAAAATGCGCAGTGTCCGTGGCCCATCGTCTAGACGTCCAAAGCTATCTGGCATGCTGCTACATGTAATCTCGTCACTACTAATAGAACACGACAATCGCTCGGAGCTACCATCAACCTTCATAAAAGCATCTGAAAGTGAGACAGCGCCAAACTGCTCTATTTGAAAAATAATAGACATGAGTTTTACCTGTGCAGAATTGTTACCGGTAACCCCCTCAAAGTAAAAAGCACCGATCTCGGTATTGTTTGCACTGAACAAAGACTCGTTTGCAGCTCCTGCATTAGAAATACCTGTCACACCAGACTGAGCAGTGGTAGATGCAGCAAACGTATCACTGCCATCGGTAAAAACCGTGTAGTCATTGGAGCTCCAATACCCTACGCCATGCACTCCGATCTGATCTATTTGTAGAGACCCACCACTTACCCCTCCTGCATCTTGGTCTTTCAAAACTGCACGAACATAAATGCTATATGGCTCGCGACGCTCTAAGACAATATTTTTGTTTTTTACATTCACAACATACCGAGTGTTGCCAGCCACTGAAGTGTCTACTGATGCTCTTCCAATCAAAATGCCATCATGATCATAAATATTCAGCACACTAATAGAAGAGTTTGCAGCGACTAAATCGATAATAAACTTATGTGCAATGATTCCCTCTGCATTCGGGAAGAACTCTGCACTACCTAGTACGTGGGTTACTTTTCCAAGGATCAATACAGAATCAGTACTTGTGACATCGCTCATGTATGGATCGTACTCAACTGATGAATACATAGATGAGGCAGAAGATGAAACAGAGCTGACCGAAGATGAAGATGGTGGATCAAACACTACTCGAACAGGAATATCCGGGTGAGATTCTGCATAACGAAGATCTTCAAGTTCTCCTTTAGAATAAGCCATATATGCAACAACAAGTCGCGCCATTTGGCCACGGGTCAATGCAGATCCTGGAGCGGAATCATCAAGTTCTAGACCAATGCTTTTCGCAGTACGCACATACTTCTGATACCACTCGGCGTCATCATCTTGCACCGATGGAAGATTGTAAATATTGGAAAGAATCTTAAGCGCCTCTTCATATTTTACTGAGCGTATAGGCTCAAATTCCCACAAACTCGAATCCACATCAGCTATCGCATTCCCTCTTACAATCCCAAGAGTTTTTGCTCTACACACGGGGGCTGCGAACCAAATGTTCGGATCAACATCGGGGAAACAGCGCAAGCTCCCCTGCACAGTTACCGGTGGAAGAAGTCCCATCGCAATCTTCATAAACTCCGCTCTATTAATAGGCGTGTTCGGCAAAAAAGTACCGTCTGGATTTCCACGAACAATACCAAGCTCTGTCAGGGTACTAAGCGACACTTGCGTTCGATGATCACTTGGTACATCTGTATACGGCAACGTCGATGTATCGTAGTCCAAGGCAAATGTCAGACTTGGAACAAGAAGGCCGATAAGAATAAAGACGTGATTCATAACGCGGTAATTATACCATATTAGTACCGTGGAACAGGTCCAAACACTCCTGGATATGACGTACAAGGAATAGGTCCAAGCATGCCTCCATCCTGACTGTCATTAATATCGCTACAGCCAAAGCCAAGTGGCCGCCCAAGTGGACCTTCACCATTACCACCCGCAGTTACATCCCCCTCTCCACTTCCTCCATTACTTCCAAAGCTAGAACCATTGAAATTAACACCGTTAAAACTTCCGATTCCATCAAATTGAAAGAGTCCAGAGCCAAATGAGTTCAGTCCATCAAAACCAGAGAAGCCATTAAAGCCAGACGTCCCTCGTCCAAATAAATCTGAAAGACGTGTTCCATCACCAGGTGCTGCAGTGGTTCTACCTGCACTCAGCCTGAAGTTCGATGGAGTACGAGAAGTTGTTCTACCAAATAATCTGTCTACCAGCCTACCAGTCATAGAGTCTGCAGGAAGTAAACCCGATTCAATAAGTTCGGGGATAGCACTCAACGGAACCCTGTCTACCGGACCACCGTCTGGAGAGCAGATGATATAGGCATAATTATGACGAACGCGAAACCAGCATCCTTGGTACCAGCGAAACATCCCATATTCCTCTCGAAACTCTGTTTGCTCAAATAGCGGTACTTCTGGTGGATACGCAGAAGCAGTGGGAATAAAGGCCAAGAGGAGCGCTAGCAAGTGCATAGCGCTCCATAATACCACGTCCATTAGAGCTTTTCAGCAAATTCCCGGACCATTCGTTTCATATTTTCATTGCTAATACAGGGATCTGTAATAGAAACATCTGGGTCCATATGAGAAGAAATTTTCTGATTTCCTTCCTTCATATTGTGCTCCAGCATAAGCCCTCTGACATGCTGATACCCCTCTAATTCTAGATGCTTTCCAAGGGCAACACTATGCAAGACAAACTCCTGTAAGCGAGGATCTTTACCATTACCACTACGAGAGTTGTCATGACTCGCATCAACAACTATGGCAGGATTCTGCACTTCTTTTTTCAGCAAAAGCTTACTTGCCTCGTAGATGGAATCTGGACCAAAGTTAGTTCCCCTCTTCCCGCCACGAAGAATGACATGAGCGTTAGGATTTCCTGAAGAACGAACCCAGTTTCCGTAATGAGCATGGTCATGACTATTTTGGACAGTCACCACGCCACTGACAGCATCATCTATATCCCCACTACGAGGATTCTTTATACCGATCGGCATATTTTCACCAGATGCTATGTGCCTGTGCTCTCCATCTTCTGCACTACGAGCGCCCAACGCTGTGTAACTAATGTACGGAGAAAAATGTCCATTGTTATGCGTGAAGAGCATCTCGTCTGCGATGGGATTTTGCGAAGAGGCTTCACTCATCATTCGCGCACATTGATGAGTACCCTTTACAAGATCGGGGAGACCATTTGGATCAGGCATATTGATAGACCCAGGCCATCCAAGTTCTGTACGAGGCTTTTGAATGTATACACGAAGACCGAGCACTATTTTATCGCGAACCTCCTCTTGAAAACGGGCAAGATCCTCTGACAAACGTGCAATAGTCTCTGGATTGGACGCTGAACAAGGGCCAGTAAGCACAAGCATGCGCGGATCGGTGCCATCGAGTACAGCACTCATAAGCATACGATTTCTCTGAACAGCTTCTGTATCTGCAGGGTAACGGTCTGCTATTTCTTCTACTGATGGTAAGGGGGAAATATGTTCTCTCATGGGATGTTTTGGAATAATAAATAAAACTCTCCTTCGCTTGGGGAGAGCGCTAAACGATTGAATTAATTAGACACGTTTACAGCACTGACCCCGCACTAAATGCGAAGTTCCAGAAGCCGTAAGTAAATGTCTGATTGGTCATTTCGAATGCATTCTAAGCCGAAATTAGGGAAAGTCAAACGAAACTTCTCTATACTCCTACTATGTCCCGTCTCGCAAAAGAAGTCCGGCAATATTGCTCAGATAACCTTCTGAGGCTGAACACCGATCTTGGTCAACACTTCCTTGTCGATGAAATGGTACTCGACGAGATCGTAACATCTGGCGATATCCAGGAGGACGACCACATTGTAGAAATAGGTCCTGGAATCGGAGTGCTCACAAGAGAGCTTCTATATAACGCAGGAAAAGTTACAGCAGTAGAGATCGACGAACGAATGATCTCCCTCCTCAAACAATTCACGGGTTACAGCTCAATCCTCACTATCATCAATAACGACGCACTGAAAGTAGATTTCCCCGAAGAGCCCTACAAGATTATCGCGAACATTCCGTATCACATTACGTCCCCTCTTTTACGGCACGCGATGATGGAGTCAAAAGTACGACCGACAAGCATGACACTTCTTATTCAAAAAGAAGTTGCCGACAGAATTTGCGACAAGAAGAGTGAGTGCTTACTTAGCATCATCGTGAAACTCTTTGGTGAACCGAAAAAAATCTGCAACGTTCCACCAACATCTTTTTTGCCACCACCAAAAGTAGACTCCGCAGTTATTCACATCGAATGCTTCAAAGAGCCACTAACAGACGGTGCAACTATTGACCTTGTTATGAAGTATGCGAAGATCGGATTCTCTATGAAACGAAAAATGCTGCGCAATAGTTTTGCAACGTTCCCTGAAGGTTTAGAACTTCTTTCGGCGGCAAGCATAGACGAAACAAGGCGACCACAAACACTCAGTGTGCAGGAGTGGATAGCGGTTGCGAATGCATCAAAATAATATGAGGCGCTATGCCTCAGTATATATTTCTCGGTTCATTTCTGTGCACTGCTTTTCTTTTACAGTGGTGGCAACAACCACTGTATCCAGTGTGGCTCTGGGTTCTTCTTGTAGAAGTTCTCTTCTATGGAATATATAAAAAACAGTATCTGTGGGTCAGCATTGGAATCATCACTGCACTGGTTGTAGTCAGTCGCACAACACACACTTCTACCCCGAGTACCGTAGACTGGTATGCAACAAATACAAAAGTAACTATCGTCGGAGTGATAACACAAGAACCAGACAAGCGTCCTCTTCAAACAAAGTACACAGTCTCTGTACACAAAATCACAGATGCATCTGGAGTAATCCATGACGGAGTCACGGGAAATGTTTTAATAACAGACCAGAGGCAATGGCCTGTCTTTGAATATGGTGACCCAGTATCTGTTTACGGAAAGCTGCAGCTACCAGAGCCTATCGACACCTTTCAATACGACCAGTATTTATCCAGATACAATATCTACAGCCTTATGTACCGTGGAAGTATTTCGCTAACAGAAGAGGAAAACTTGTCACTTGTAACAAAGCATCTCTACCGAGTTAAGACGATATTCGAAGCACAAATAAACACGCTCTACCCAGAGCCTCATGCGTCGTTTATGGCGGGGCTGCTCACCGGTTCTCGAAAGGGAATCCCTAAAGACCGGATGGAAGATTTTAACAAGACAGGCCTCACGCACATCATCGCAATTTCTGGGTACAACATAACGATTGTTATTACCGTTATTATGAGCGCACTCTTTTGGCTGCCGACAAGACTTCGATATAGCGCTTCTATTGCATCAATTATTCTCTTCACACTGTTTGTCGGAGCAAGTGCAGCGGTAGTCCGCGCAGCCATCATGGGAATACTCGGACTCCTTGCTTTGCAAGCAGGTCATAAAACATCTGCCAGACTCTCGGTACTGTGGACAGCACTACTGATGATTAGTTGGAACCCAAAAATCCTATGGTACGACGCGAGTTTCCAGTTATCTTTCCTCGCAGTCATTGGTCTGATAGAAATATCGCCATTACTAGAACCATACCTAACGCGCGTACCGCGCACGCTTGCCATGCGGGAATCTCTGACGATGACGATAGCTGCTCAAATTACTGCCACACCACTCATTATCCTCCTCTTCGGACGACTATCACTTATCTCTCCAGTAACAAACCTCCTCGTCGCACCTGCACTGCCACTTGCGATGTTAATTGGTTTTACCGGAACGCTTATCAGTTTTATATCTATGCCACTGGGACTCGCAATTTCCTACTGTGGATGGGCAACACTTGAATGGGTGCTCTTCATTGCAAAAATAGGAGCACGTATTCCTTTAGCATCCATAGGCATACGAGCGCCATATATCATACTGATGTTGTATTATATGTGTCTGGTTATTGCCATTCATAGAGCAAAATCTTCTTCTTCCCTTGAATCCAAGGAACCTCTTCCGTCTTTATAGGAGTAAGGCCTTGAAGAGGAAATGCATACGAGACAATCTTCGTCCCCGGCCTAAGTTCTTCTACAAATTTAACCAGCAAGCTATCCATAATGCCCGGCATCAAATAAAGAAAAATGCAGTCTGCATCCCGAAGGTCCTCTGTAAACAAGTTCTTCATCTCCAGATGGGCATTCCTCTTCCCCGAGAGCCATATTTTCAGCTTTCCCCAGTAACAGACAAGAGGCGAAAGCTCAGATCCATACGCAGTAATATCTGGGTGCATTTTCGCAGCTTCGATAAGCAATCTTCCATCTCCTGCTCCTAGGTCGTATATCACCTCAGATCCCTCCAAATTTGCCAATTTGACCATCTTTCGAGCCACCTTTATAGGCGTTGGGACATAAGGGGCTTTAAGGAAGATCGCAGAAACAGCCATTACCACCACCACAAGGATAAGAATCATTACAAGCGCTATGAGGACATCTACAGAATGCATATTCTAATAATAGTAGAATACCTACTCTAGATTAACTAATTGCGAGCATTGTTAAATATATAGAAATGTGTTATAATATACTTATAAACATTTTATTTATTTACACACATATACATATGGCTAATCGTCAAACGTATGTTGTTGGAGCTCTCGGAGTCCTCCTTGGTATGGTAGTCGGCGCTAATTCCGCTCAGAATGCGCAGATTGTATCATATGCAGGACATAATCCAAATGATGAGAGTATCCAAGAAATGCAACAGCTTCGCCGTGCTGCTGGAATCTGGCGTCAGCGAAGTGATGAAAGGACACTCGATAGTGCCTATTCAAGTGATAACTATCGCATTACGGCACCTCGCCGAAGCTCTATTGAAGACAACGTTCAAGATCGTCTTCATGAGCGTCTAGGTGATACCGTAATCTTTAGTTCTGCACCTGCACGTACAGTACGTGGTGCACGAGCTCAGGCGGTTCGAGTTGTACCTGGTTGTTCCCAGTACACACGAAGTCGTTATGCTCAGTGTTTGGAGGCCTTCATCAACGGTGAAGAGTACCACCCAAACTACTTCGAGACTGACTACAGGTAGTCAAATTGTAATTCCGAGCGGGAATTATGGACAAAAAGAGCGATTTAATCGCTCTTTTTGTTTGCTAAAGGCTTGCATAGAGGTCATTTATTGCTAGAATTCCGCATAGATATCCTTCGAAACTTGATCGTAAATCGTGAATGTAGAAGAAGGCCCTATCATTTCTATCCTTTTTCTAATCTTTCTCATGGCTGATCAAGAGATCGCATGCCGCGATTGCGGTGCTCAATTCATCTTCACCGAGGGTGAACAGGAGTTCTACGCAACGAAGGACCTCAGTGCTCCACAGCGCTGTAAAGACTGCCGTGCTGCTAAAAAGGCATCACGACAGGGTCCACGTGAAATGCACGACGCTGTATGTGCCAAGTGTGGCGCAGACTGCCAAGTACCTTTCAAGCCTCGCTCCGAAGAGGAGGGCGGTAAGCCGGTACTATGTCGTGACTGCTTTAGTGCAGACCGTGGTTAATCCTACGCATGACACTTATAAAAGCCGGACTTCTGTCCGGCTTTTTTTATACATAAATGTAATTTTAATGTACTCTCTGCCCGATTTATAACTCAAATACCTATGGATATTAGAAATATTGCAATTATTGCGCACGTTGACCACGGAAAGACTACCCTCGTAGATGCTCTTCTTCGCCAAGGAGGCGCATTTGCAGCACATGAAGAGGCTCCAGAGCTTGCGATGGATAGTAACGACCAGGAGAAAGAACGCGGTATCACCATTTATGCTAAAAATACGTCAATTATCTACAAAGACAGTAAAATTAACATTGTAGACACCCCAGGGCATGCCGACTTCGGAAGCGAAGTAGAGCGTATCCTACGTACAGTTGATAGCGTTTTACTCCTTGTAGATGCTCAGGAAGGACCAATGCCACAGACAAAGTTCGTATTGAAGAAGTCTTTGGAGCTCGGCCTTAAGCCAATTGTTGTGATTAACAAGATCGATAAGCCAGCATCAGACGGTCATAAGGTTGTCGATATGGTATTCGACCTCTTTGCAAAGCTAGGCGCTACTGACGAGCAGCTCGACTTCGCACACATCTTCGCGATCGCTCGCGATGGAATTGCTCAAAAGACACTCGAAGAAAAGGGAACAGACCTAACACCTCTTTTCGAGATGATCATGGAGACAGTTCCACCAACACCTCAGCCACTCGACAAGCCATTCCGTATGCAGATTAGTAGTCTTGCATATGATGACTACGTCGGACGAATGGGAGTGGGACGTGTATACGAAGGAACAGCAAAAGTTGGAAAGCAGGTTTCTGTCCTTCATGCAGATGGAACAGTAAGGCCTGGAAAGATTACAAAGATCTACATTGCAGAAGGGCTTCACAAGAAAGAAGTAGATGAAGCGATCGCAGGAGACATTGTGACCATCGCTGGAATCCCAGATATCTATGTAGGAGAAACTGTTGGAGAAGGAGCAGAAGTTGAAGCGATGCCAGCGATCACGGTAGATCCACCGACAATCAGCATGACATTCCTTGTAAACAACTCCCCTTTTGCAGGAAAAGAAGGAAAGTTCCTCACAACACGTCACATCAGTGCACGTCTTGAAAAGGAAGTAGAGACAAATGTAGGACTTCATGTAGAACCAGTTGAAGGAACAGATAGCTACAAAGTATCTGGTCGTGGAGAGCTTCACCTTTCTGTGCTTATCGAAAGTATGCGCCGTGAAGGTTTCGAACTTCAGGTTTCTCGTCCACAAGTTATCTTCCAGGAGATCGACGGACAGGTGCAAGAGCCAATCGAGCAAGTAACAGTCGATGTTCCAGAGGAGTTCAGTGGAGCAGTCATCACGATGCTATCTTCCCGTAAAGGAGAAATGACAAACATGGTAACAACAGGCGATCAAACCAGGCTCGAGTTCATGATGCCAACGCGTGGTCTTCTTGGAATGCGTGGAGGGTTTATTGTGGAAACAAAAGGAGAAGGAATCATTAGCCATGCATTCATGAAATTTGAACCAGAAAAAGGAAAGATTCCAACGCGTAGCCGAGGATCTATGATCTCTATGATCAAAGGAGATACAATGGCCTACTCTCTCTGGAACCTTCAGGAGCGTGGTCGTCTCTTCATTGGACCACAGACTGCTGTGTACGAAGGAATGATTATCGGAGAATCTGCTAAATCAGATGACATGGTGGTAAACCCAATCAAGAACAAGAAGCTCACGAACGTTCGTGCATCTGGAACAGATGAATCTATGAACCTAACACCTGTTCAGCCAATGACACTCGAACAAGCTCTTGAATACATCTCTGATGACGAGCTCCTTGAGGTGACACCTTCAAGCATCCGCCTCCGCAAAAAACTCCTCACGGAACACGAGAGGAAGAGGGCTTAAGTTAAACACTTCTTGAAACAATATCCTTTGCTTTAAAAAATTACTGAGTGAAATCAACAGCAATATCAATGCTAAATTTTTTACACGTATAAATATCAACACTAAAAAATGAGTACGGGCTGTCCCATGCATAGAAATGACAACCAGATGTCTCCCAATGAATCCAACCTGCCCAGCCATATTTTTCTGACTTATGCGTTACAGGATCGATCAAAGTATGCATTCCTAGGATTTCTGAAAGCTCAGATAAATACTGTTTGATATCACGATCTGTAATAGAGTCATCACACGTACCTTCAATCACCAATCGTTGCCTATAATGCATTGGTGCCAAATCTTTCACTAAATAAATAGTATCATAAAAATCACGAAGTGGAAGATCTGCTTATAGGAAAAACAACCGTCCGCCACTGTAGTATGGACGAAGATCACACCGCTTTACTTCTTTTTAGTAACGAAGAGCAAAGCTGCAAAGCAGACTTTGTCGAGGAACGCACGATACGCTCTTCCTACATTTCTTCGTCCATATCTGTGGCGTAGATTTTTGGTTACTTTTCATCTCTGAAAAGTTACAAAAGACCTAATGCAAAGCAAGATAAGTGATAAATACTCCACCTCTCTGCATTTACAGAGCGTAAATTATCAGTACAATGGCTCCGCAGTGGCCCGTTCGTCTAATGGTTAGGACGCCAGGTTTTCATCCTGGTAACAGGGGTTCGATTCCCCTACGGGCTACCAATTGATATTATACCAATTATATGGTATAATATACATATGTTCACACACAAATATCACCCTCATCCACGCCTCGTTAGCGGCTTTCTCATCGCTATGGGAGTCATAACTATGGTTATTGGATCACAGGTACAGATGGAGGCTCAGTTGCTACATCAGCTCAATGGACAGGGTTCTACCGTCATCAAAGAGGTCACAAAAGAGCCTGCAATGTTTAAACAGGCCGCTCCCCTTTACTCCTCTGCTTTGCCGACAACAGAAAGCTCTTCAGCGGGCATTCTCGCTTTTGGCATGCTTATGATGCTTCTAGGGTTTGGACTCCATGCATGGATAGTCCTACAAAATGAGGAAGATAGATCAGTTGCTGTCAGAGCAGCAGACCCACGGAAAAGAAAAGTTGCTCCAAAACCTGTTGCACGAAAAAGCCGAAAGCCAATGGAAGTCATCTGGGTAGAGAGAACTATTAGGTTTTAAAACTCGTGCTTCTTTCCAAGGTCGTCTCTGTGATACTTTCCAAACTCAGAGATCTTTTTGCATTCTTCAGCCTTAACGACAGGTCCATCAATGCATAGCCTGGCACCGCTACTATCAACCGCACAGTTTCCGCATATTCCAAACCCGCATTTCATGTAACGCTCTAAGCTTAACTGACTTGGAACTCCATGCTTTTCAGATACTGTAAGGACCGACTTAAGCATCATTTCTGGTCCGCATGCAAATACTTTATCAATTGGTGGGTCCTTTGCGTCTGGATCAGCAGCAGCTTCTAGAAGCATATCGAGAACTTCTGTGTTGTATCCTTTGTGTCCTACAGAACCATCGTCTGTAGAAACGTGAAGTGACACATGCTTTAGTGATTCCAATTCTTTTAGGTAGAGTAAATGCTCTTTACCACGCGCTCCTACAATCGCTTCTAAGGTGCATCCATGCTTTACCGCTTCCGATGCTACAAAGAACATAGGAGCTGCTCCGTATCCTCCTGCAACAAGTACGATGTGGTCTCCTGCATCCCACTCATAACATGTGCCAAATGGCCCACGTAGTCCGACGAGGTCTCCAACTTTAGCCTTGGCAAGTGCTTCGCTCATTGGTCCTACGGCAAAGAATGTAATTTTTGTTTCAGAGCCATCATCAAAGGCAACTGAGAAAGGCTTTTCGTCGACACCCGGCATCCAACACATAAGAAACTGACCAGGCTTCGCCCCCAGAGAACCGTCAAATATATAGGTACGAACCATCTCTGTTTCTTGCACAATTTCTTTAATGCGATACGTTCGCGGGAGCCGGCTTTGAAGTGAAATAGAAGACATTATGTGCGAGAGGAAAGTTCTTTATGCATGCCTCCGACCATATCGGAGATATTATCGATTCCTTCATTGGTACACCAGTATTGCATCTCTTCACAGACCTTAGAGAACACCTCAGGTCCTCTACGTGAAACTGCAGACCCAATGCCAATTAAGCTTGCACCTGCAAGCATCAGCTCTAGTGCATCTTCCCCTGTATAGACACCTCCTGTTCCGATGATCGGACACTGCCCTTCTGTCGCTGCGTATACATCTGCAATGCACTTCACAGCGATTGGTTTGATGGCAGGCCCGCTCATTCCTCCTACTTTGTTTGCAAGAATAGGCATTCGACTGCGAAGGTCTATCGCCATTCCAGGACCGACTGTATTGATACACGTGAATCCGTCTGCACCTTCTGCCTGGCACGCCTTTGCAATCTCTCCAATATTTTCAACATTCGGTGAAAGCTTTATGAAAATTGGAATATCTCCGCTCACAGCCTTTACCGCTTTCGTCACTGCCGCTGCATCTGGTGCACTACATGCAAAGGGACGACCAAACTCATCTGCGATATTCGGACAGCTAATGTTTACCTCGAAAGCATTTGGTCCAAGTGGCGCAATCTTTACTGCAATGTCTGCATAGTCCTCGATGGACTCTGCAATGATATTTGCGATAAGTGGAACCGGTTGCTTCTTCATGAAGTCACCAATCTCTTCTTGTGCTTTTTCAGGACCAGCATCGGGTACCCCTACTGCGTTAAGCATCCAGTGCTCTGTTTCGATAATCGTTGGGTTTGGATGTCCAATATGCTCTTTGATCCACAAAGACTTCGTTGTAATTGCCCCTGCTCCATTCTTTGCGACGTCTTTCCAAGTCGAAGAAGTGATCCCAAGAATTCCTGAAGCAAGCACCGTCGGGTTTTCGAAGGTGATGCCGAGAATTTTTTGTGAGAGATTCATCGTTGATTATCGTACCGTAAACCGATGCTGTGCACTACTAGATCACTCTCCTGATTTTTCCTCTAAGACTTTACGAGATTCTTCATAAAACATGCTCATAACTTCGCGTACATGCGCCCACCCAGCTTCCCGACCTTCCTCTTCAAATACTCGAAGTGACTGAACTTCATAATATGCAATAGTGGGCTTTAGTAATACCTGTAGCTCATCTGTTGAATACCTCCTCGCCGAACCCTCTGGTATTGTACCTGTTTTCATCAGATACCACTATAATATGTTTAGATAGATTTGTCAATTACGCACTGTATCAGCACCTGATATGCTAAATTGCATGACTACACACTCCTCTCTCTGGCAATCGAAATGGTTCTTCATTCTTGCTTCTGTTGGCGCTGCCGCAGGACTCGGTAATCTCTGGCGTTTTCCATACATGGTGTATGAAAACGGTGGTGCTGTATTCATCATTGCCTACCTCGTATGCCTCTTTCTTCTTGTCATCCCCTTGATGATGGTTGAAGTAGCCATAGGACAAACAGAGAGACAAGAATTCATAAACCTCTTAAGCGACAAAGGTGGGTGGATAGGACGGTTTGTAGGATGGATGATGATCCTTCTTATTATTGTACTCCTCGGATACTACACACCAGTTGCTGCCTGGGGACTCGATTATTTGTTCCACAGTCTATCCGTCTCCTGGAGCTCTGGTGCTGAAGAATTCTTCTATAGCAATATACTACAAATTACAGATAAGCCTTCCATCTTCGGAGGCTTCTCTAGTCCAGTTGTATGGGGTCTCGCTATTTCATACCTGGCGGTATTCTTCTCTATCTTCCAAGGGATTAAATCTATCAGTCGAGTCATCAAGTGGACAGTGTCATTACCATTTGTATTGCTTGCAGTTCTCTTTATAAATTCACTCTTCTTACCTGGAAGTACTGATGGATTTTTGTACCTCCTTGTCCCAGACTGGCCTCAGATTCTCTCTATTGGAGTGTGGAAGAGTGCAGCATCACAAGCATTCCTCTCTGCAAATATCGGGCTTATCATCACCATTTTCTACGCACGATTCAATGCAGAACATAACGACATTGTTCGATCTACACTATTCATTGCGCTTGGAAATGCAGCAGTCAGCTTCCTAGCAGCATTCGCCATTTTTGGAACACTAGGACACACGGCACTCGCACAAGGAAAAGCTATAACAGATGTTGTAGTCTCTGGACCCACTTTGGCATTCGTTGCTTTCCCAGATGCGCTAGCAGCCCTTCCATTTGGAAAAAGTATATTCTCTATCCTATTCTTCATTACTATCTTCACACTGGCTGTAGATACTATCTTTGCAGCGCTTGAAGTAGTTGTTGCCACACTCAATACACAGATTAAATGTCTTCAAAAAATCCCATACCAGCTACTAACAGCACTCTGCTGTGGCCTCTTCTTTCTATGGTCACTCGCATTTGCAGGAGGTAACGGACTCTATCGACTAGACGCAATGGACCATGCATTATGGGCACATGTATTTTACTGGGCAGTCATCCCGCAAATCATTATCTTCGGATGGAAGATGCCAGTTTCTGCACTTAGAGAACGTATCAATGCATCAAGCTCTATTCATATCGGCTACTGGTTTGACATCATCATCAAGTGGGCAGGTCCTCTCTTTCTTATTACGGTATATCTCTCATCACTCCCAGGGGAGTTCGCCGCACCGTACGAGGGTTACGATGCTGAGTTTTTAAAATACTGGATGTACGGCCCAATGATAGGCATTGCAACACTCAGCGCACTTCTGGCTTTACGAAAGCCTACAAGGGTATAGTGAAGCAGTATGATCAAGTATCGCCTCAATCCACATGCCCACTCCAACCACAGTGATGGAGAGCTCGGCATAGAGGAGATCGGAAACATTGCTCACGACAAGAACACTCACATCTTTGTCACAGACCATAACAATGTCGATGCTCACAGAGACTTTGAGCACTCAATGATTGGTGCAGGCGTAGAGATTAAAGACGAATCTGGAATCGACGTGCTTATCCTAGGAATAAAAGACGACATCCTCACACTATTTGACGAAGAGATTGAACACCGGCTCGATCCACATAATCCCATCTACGGAACGGTAAATATTAGTGCAACAGAGCTGACTGGTATCGCCGAAGAAATGGGTCACACCATTATTCTTCCACACGTCGGTACTGCAGAAGGCGCTCTTATGCTTCCAGAAAATGAACAGGAAGAACTAGCACGCAAAAAAGTATTGGTTGAATATAACGGACGTATAGGAAAAGGGATTAACAGACTCGCAAAACGCTTTGCTCAAAAATTTAAACTACCAACAATCGCCGGTGGCGATAGTCATATAAGTGCATATGACCAATACACATCTACCTATACAAAAATACGATCGAAAGTTGAACTTACACCTATAGAAATGCTGCAAAGGGTAAAAGAAAGAAGAGGAGCAGGCATGCGCATTAGTGCGCCTGGGATAATGGAGTCTCTTGCAACAGGAAAACAGATCCTCAAAGCAGGCGGCATGAAAATGCTTCAGATGGTTGCGAAGTGTAAACGTAAACAGTTATTCGGAACCTAGACCTTCTTCCCCGTTGCTGCCTTTAGCAATCCTGCGAACAATGGATGTGGCTTGTGTGGTCGACTCTTAAACTCTGGATGGAACTGTGATCCAACCATAAACGGATGGTTCTTCACTTCAACAATTTCCATTAGCTTACTTTCTGGCCATTCACCCGAGAAAATAAGCCCCTTGTCCTCCAGTTTCTTTCTAAAGGCATTATTAAACTCGTATCGGTGACGGTGACGTTCTTCGATCTCATCTTCACCATACACAGCGTGCGCCTTTGTTCCTTTTTTAAGCTTACACTTATACGTTCCCAGCCTAAGTGTTCCTCCACGTGCTCTTCCTTTGTTCTGGTCTTTCATGAAGTGCACCAAGTACTTACTTCGTGGTAGCTTTTCGTCTTCATCAAACTCTTCACTCGTAATCAGCTCGTCCTTTAGGAAGGTACGTGCGAACTCTATTGCAAGTATCTGTGACCCAAGACAAAGCCCCAAGTACGGTACCTTCTTTGTTCGTGCGTAGCGTGCTGCTGCAATCTTTCCTTCGATACCACGTGTTCCAAAGCCACCTGGGATAACCATCCCCTTACAGGACTTAAGAAGCTTCCAGCTATCTTTGTCTTTTTGTTCTAGCTTTTCACTATCGATCCAAACGATATCTGCTTTGTACCCTTCGTGAACAGCAGCCGTTTTGATAGATTCGATAACACTCAAATATGCATCTTCTAGATTTGTATACTTACCAACAACAGCAATAGATATCGCCTTGTCTGCTTTTGTATGCCGTTCCATTCCCTCTTTCCATGCAGTCATGTCTGGCTTTAGGTCGCCAAGGTTTAGCTGACGGCCAATGATCTGTGCAATTTTGTACTTCTGAAGCGCTACCGGAACATCGTAAATACTGCTGAGTGTTTGCGCAGGGATAACCGCTGCGCGAGCAACTGAACAGAATGTAGAGATCTTATCAAGCAGGTCTTTTGTGATCTTGTAATCAGCTCTAGCCAAGATCATATCTGGCTGTAGTCCAATACGACGAAGCTCTCTGACAGAAAGCTGTGTTGGCTTTGTCTTTAATTCTTTTGATCCCTTCAAGTACGGAAGTAGTGTGAGATGCACATGCATAATTTTCTCCCTACCCATTTCTGCCTTCATTTGTCTGATAGCTTCCAAAAATGGCTCTCCTTCGATGTCTCCTACTGTTCCACCGATCTCTACCATCAACACATCGCACTCACTCTTCTCTGCAGCATTAATAATGTTTTGTTTAATAGCATCCGTCACATGAGGCACAACCTGTACCGTTCCTCCTTGGAAGTCTCCTTTGCGCTCTCTTGCGAGAACCTCTGTATAGATACGACCTGTAGTTACCGTTGAAAGCTTGCTCATCGGTTCGTCGATAAAGCGCTCGTAGTGTCCGAGGTCTAGGTCTGTCTCCGCTCCATCATCTGTGACAAACACTTCACCATGCTGGAATGGGCTCATTGTTCCTGGGTCGATGTTCAAGTACGGATCGAGCTTCTGAACAAACACTTTCAGTCCTGTTGTTTTAAGAATTGCACCAATAGAAGCTGCTGCAATTCCCTTTCCGAGACTACTGCAAACACCACCGGTCACAATAATAAAACGGGGGTCTTTTTTCGTCTTCCCATCTGGGTTCTGAGCAACCTTCTTGCCGGACATAGCCTTGGCGACGGCTGGTGATTCAGGTTTTTTGGAAGGATTCATACAAATAAAATTGGCTTCTTCCGATAGATTCTCGGGGGAGACGCCCGCAACAGATACTACCGAAATTTCGCCTAAAAGCAAGGAGAGATAAAAGCTCACACGAGGCCTTGACTCTTTCAGATATCCAAGTATAAATACTATAACATGAGTTTACTAAATGCTGATCAGGAACGGGAGAGAAGCGAATTCATCCGTCCGTCACCATCCCCTCCTTCTAAGCGTACAATAGAGAGACTCGAAGAATCTGGAAACAGAAATAACATTATTGCATACAAGATGCTCCAAGGGATACATACGCTCTACGCTCAGCCAGAAATCTGGAAGAATTTGTCAGATAACACGCGAAATGAACTGACACAATTACGTGGAATTGGGTTTGATGGATGTTATCCAGATCAAAGTGATTTTAAGCGAATTCGAGATGGACTTGGGGAGGAAACAGAAGCAACAAAAAGACTAGAAGAAACACTCGAAACACTCGAAACATTTATTCTTGTACAAGAGGGATTGTGGGAGTCTATGAGTACTATGTACCCATCCGAAGACCTACAGCATATTTTACAAGATACTATTGTAGCTGTGCACGAACTTCCAGAAATTCACGGAAGAAGAATCGTCACATTCGGTAGTGCACGCACTCCACCCAACTCTCCTGTATACGACGCTGTTCGTTGGCTAAATGAAACAATTGTAACAGGGTCTTTGCGTGAAGATGGCACATCGGAAACTGTACTCAGTGGAGCAGGTCCAGGAACAATGGAAGCTGCAAACCATGGTGCGATGCTTGCACGGTGGAACATCCTCAATACACTAAACAATAAACTTGAAACTGCACCAGAGGATGCAAGAGAAGAGATTCAAAATGCAATCGTTACTGCCAGGTCACAAATCCACAGCATGGGAATTCGCATTCAGTTGCCATTTGAAGCATTCTGGAACAATCATTTGCAGCTCAACCTTACTATTAAGAATTTTGCACCACGCAAAGGAGCGCTTATCTCTACTGCTATGGGTCGCACTATTAAACATAATGGGAATGAAAATAACGGACATCCAAACCATCCAGCAATCTTTGCAATGCCAGGAGGCTTTGGAACAGAAGATGAACTCTGGGATGCTGCATGCCTCATTCAATGCGGAAAGATGCCTGGGATGCCAATTTTTGTAATGGGCGAACAGATGTCTGAAAAAGTCCTTAGCGACTTAGAAAAAATGCAGTCATGGGGAGCTATTAGTCCTGATGACTGGGATATCTTTACAGTGTGCAAAAATGAAATAGATGCTGTCGAGAAATATCATGAAGCACACGACCTAGAAATGAGTAGCTATACAAAAAATGCAATCTTGGAGCGTGCACCAACACTCAACACTTCTCAGACTACGTAAAGAACGCTACTTTCTCCTCTGCAATCTCTGTAAGAGAAACTTCTTTTGCTTTAGCTTTCAATGAATCTGATGCCTCTGGATAACGTTCTTCTAAATACTGCGTTGTTGTCATGCCGTCTGCAGCAAGCTTCTGGACTTCAGTCCAATACTGATGCACATCTTCTTTGTACTCGGCAACATCAAATGCACGGGAACCTGCATCATAAATAGTACAACGCTCTAAAGCGTATCTGACGTTTTGCTCCTGATGTGCAATAAATGCTGGCATAAGAACTGATTCACGACGCAAAAGGTCAGTACCCTGAAGTTTAATAGTGGTAGTTGTTTTGGAATCAGCTAAATGAAACTTTCCTTCGATGTACACAACATCTATTCCTTCGAAATCCTTAAAACGTTCTTTCCAAATCGCAAAATACTTTTCAAGAATTTTTTCAGTCTTGTGACATCCGATAGTAAAGAATACCAAGTGACGGATAGAGGCATCAGACTCTTCAAGGATCTTGGTCAGTGTCTGGAGTCCGCTATCAAGCGTTACCCCTGTTGCAACAACGTCACCGCAAAACACCACACTTCCTCTTCCCATCGTACTTTTACGGTAGGAATCTTCACTGACATACCATCTTCCATCTTCATCTTTGTTACGCTGACTACTAATAAACGTAGAACCATGAAGGTTCCAGTTATATGCAAGGCTGAGTGCATTACGGATACCAAAGTTTAGCCCACCTCGTAAGAAGTTAAGAACGTTTACATCTTTCTCAGCAATATCTGATGGCAACTGATCTTTAAAAGCCTTGAGGAAGGAAGTCATTCCTTTCTCTATAGCTTCTGTATAAGCAACTCCCATTAACTCTGGCTTGTTAACGACCTCACACGTGCTCGGCGTTGAAAAAATAAAGCGCCGTATGGGGTCTTTATAATCACCCTCTATTTGTGCAATAGAGATCTCTTCTGTGTCGGTGATCATGTTGAGTGTCTGCATAAAAAGAGTGTAACTTCTGAAGACCTACTTAGGAAGACCTTCCTGGTATCCACTAGCCATCTGGATACCAATGCGAGCACGTTCCTTAAATCCTGGCATATCAAGCTCTCCTGAATACGTTACTGCTGACGTAACACCATCCATCATATGATGAACAATATCAGCTGCAGACTGCATACCTGGCTTTTGGTACACACGTGATTCTACACCTTCACTACGATGCCCAAGGATATTCCGTATGAATGACCTATCATTTTCTGTTGATCCATTTCTCAGCTCAGAAGATTGGCGAGCAGCCATACCTGTGTTAATAGCATATGTCCTACCTTCATCGTCTTTATAAAGGTCTGTCGCGCTCTCTGCTGTAGGTGCGAGTATTGTACCGAGCATAACCTGTGACGAATATGCTAAAGCTAAAGCAGAGTCTCGTGGATCAACAATACCTCCATCAGCCCAGATATTTTTGCCGTATTTTTGTGCCTCCTCACCACAGTCCATAACCGCACTAAATTGTGGGCGACCTACACCTGTCTCTCTGCGCGTTGAACACATCGCTCCAGGGCCGATTCCAACTTTAACAATATCTGCACCAGATGAGATCGCACGACGGACTGCATCACGCGTGACAACATTTCCTGCAACAATAGTCACATCACGATCAACTTCATTTTCAATATATTCTCTAGCCTGAAGAATATGATCATAAGCAGCTATTTCCTGATCCAAATTTGCTGTATCAAATACCACGCCTCTTGCACCAAGACTAATCGCATATCGCAATCTCTCTAATGGATTATTATTTAACGCACCAATGGTTGGCACAAAAGCAAGACCACCATTCACACCTTCAAATGGCTTATAACGATGTGCATATGCTGCCTCTTTCTTGGTATATGCACCTGCAACTGTTTCATCACTACGAAGTATGGGAAGAAGCGGATTATTTTCACTCACCATGAGGCGCGCAGCATCAATAGGTGATATTCCTTCCTCCTCTGTGACAACAGAATCTTTACGAATATATTGTTTAATCGAACGGTCTTTATCCTGACTACTTGGAATTTTACTCTGATCAACAACACCAAGGAATCTACCATCATCATCAACAACAACTGCCGTACTCGTCACCCGCTTATCCATAAACTCTGCCAACTGCTTTACAGAAGTGTCAGGGGTAACAGTAATTGGTGTTGGGTACTGTGTACGGGACTCTAAATATTTTGCAATCTTTTTTAGTTCTTCGTTAGATTTATCCTGAGGAATTGCAGCAGCTCCACCCATACGCGCCATAACCTCCGCCATTCTCTTGCCTGTAACGCGATTCATATTTGACGATACAACAGGTGTCGTATTTCCGAGTCCATCTGCTGGAGAAAAATCTACTTTATCCCTCGAAAGGCCACTGCTGATGTTATGCAATGCAGACAATCTAATCACTTCCGCAAAATACTTACGATGTGCTTCTAATTTAAGCTCAACTGAAGCTTGTACTAATTCAGTCTTTAGTTTTTTCAATTGAGAGACTTCATCTTCAGATATTCCATCCATAACTTTTTGCTCAATAGCATTAACCGGCATAAAAAACGCGTCCTGATACGTCAGGTCTGGGTGATCCTGTGGATTAAAGTTTAGTTTTGGCATAAGGAAGCCATTATTAAGCCCTCGGGATTCTTTCGCAAGCAAAAAGCGCCCTTTCGAGCGCTTGATACATTACTATTCAAAATTATTAACCTATAAGACCATTTGCTGTGTACAGGCTTACTGTCAGCACAGACACAATAGTCATAAGCTTCACGAGGATGTTAATAGAAGGTCCTGAGGTATCCTTGAAAGGATCTCCTACAGTATCTCCTACAACAGCTGCTTTATGAGCATCTGATCCTTTTCCTCCGAGGTTTCCAGCTTCAATGTACTTCTTTGCGTTATCCCAAGCACCACCACTGTTCGCCATAGAGATCGCGAGGAGTACTCCTGTGACGAGTGAACCTGCAAGTAGTCCTCCAAGAGCCTCTGCTCCAAGAACGTACCCTACAAGGACAGGTGCTGTTACTGCGATGAGACCTGGAAGCATCATCTCTTTGATAGCTGCAGCCGTTGCGATATCAACACATCGTGCGCTATCACCTTGTGCTGTTCCTTCCATAAGTCCTTTGATCTCTTTAAATTGACGACGTACTTCTTCAATCATAGAGAATGCTGCTCGTCCTACTGCGTTCATTGTCATTGCAGAGAATACGAATGGAAGCGTTCCACCGATAAGTAGTCCAATCAATGTGTATGGGTTCATCAAGTTAATAGACTGAAGGTTTGCAGCTTCTGCGAACGCAGAGAACAAAGCCAAAGCCGTAAGCGCTGCAGATCCGATTGCGAACCCTTTTCCGATAGCAGCTGTTGTGTTTCCTGCACTATCAAGTGCATCTGTACGCGTGCGCACTTGCTTTGGAAGCTTTGCCATTTCTGCAAGGCCACCTGCATTATCTGCAACCGGTCCATAAGCATCTACCGCCAAAGAAATTCCAAGTGTTGAAAGCATTCCAACCGCAGCAATTGCGATTCCATAAAGTCCTGACTGTGTGTATGCAACACCAATAGCTCCGCAGATAACAAGTACTGGGAAGAATGTTGATGAGTATCCAAGTGCAAGTCCTGAAATAAGTGTTGTAGCAGAGCCAGTCTTTGCAGAATCTGCCAACTCCTTTACCGGCTTGTAGTGTTCTGATGTGTAGTACTCTGTAAGGATTCCAATGATCAAACCAGAAACAAGTCCTGCAACCATCGCCATGAATACTCCGAACCATGCGTCTGCTGGTAGGAGGTTGTTTGCGAGGAAGAATGTTCCTGCAACAACAATTCCCGATGAAAGAAATAGTCCATTCTTAAGAGCGCTATGTACGTCGCTACTTCCCTTCTTTGTACGAACAACAAATGTTCCAATAATAGAAGCAACAATTCCGAGGGCTGATACAAACAATGGGAAGAGCACTGCAATCTCTGGGTTAGCCCATGAAGTTGTCAGTCCAATAAGCATCGCTGCAAGCAACGATCCAACGTAGCTCTCGAAAAGGTCTGCACCCATTCCAGCAACATCTCCGACGTTGTCTCCAACGTTGTCTGCGATAACTGCTGGGTTACGTGGGTCATCCTCTGGAATACCCGCTTCAACCTTACCAACCAAGTCTGCTCCAACATCTGCAGCCTTTGTAAAGATTCCTCCTCCAACACGTGCAAACAATGCAACAGTAGAAGCACCGAAGCTAAACCCTGTAAGGGATTGCAACGCATCTCCAAGAGAAAGACCTGCAGTATGTACAAGGTACAAAAGACCTCCAACGAGACCAAGAATACCAAGTCCTACTACAGATAGCCCCATAGTCGCTCCACTAAGGAAGGCGATACGCAATGCGTTTCCAAGGCTCGTACGTGCGGCTTGCGTTGTACGAATGTTTGCAGCAGTAGCTGCACGCATTCCAATGTACCCTGCAAGGACGCTACAAAAAGCACCAAGAACAAAGCTACCAGAAGTAAATGGTGTTCCCCAGTTACCACTCTGTGCATTTGCAAGTCCTGTATCCAGGAATACAAAAATACAAGCAGCAATAAGAACAACAAATATGCCGATTACTTTGTACTCTCTTTTAAGGAAAGCCATCGCACCAGCGCGAACTTGGTCTGCAATAACTTTCATCTTTTCTGTTCCAGTTCCCTGCATTTGAATGAGAATGCGAAAGATCATTGCAGTAAGCAATGCAAGCACTCCAGTCGAAAGAACGGATACAAGAGAGTTGGAAAACGGGTCAGCGAATACGGGTAGCATATGTATTGGGGGGAAATTTCTAAGATAGTGTATAGGGCAGGGATGTGTAGAGCTAGAGCTGTGTACACTTCTGGTATACAAAAAAGCCGCTCCAGAGAGCGGCTTTTAGATTACATATATTTTTGTGATGTTCTTATCGGTGACTGTCTGCTCTTTCACCAAGGATATCACGGTCACGGTCATCTACCTGTGAGTGGTAAAAGTTTTCACGGATGTCACGACGAGTTGGACGGTCGTAACCCCAGCTACCATTGTTATCTGGATGATTCCCACCTGTCTGAACAAGTGTTGTTGGAAGACCCTTAGAAACAACGCGACGGTTGTCGCCAGAAACGTTTAGTACACGGTAATCAACACCACGAAGGTATCCAAGAACGTGACGACGGAAGTTTCTCTGAGCAGACCTAACCTGTGCGCGAGCAAGGTGAGCACGACCAGTAGTATCAGATACTGAAGCTGAACGTGTCATACCAGCATCATGTAAAATTGAAGAGTATGCATCTGCATACAAATCACGAATTTCAGAACGCTGACGCAACTGTGTAGTTGCAACAGGAGGTACTCCTCTGCGGTAAGCAAGAGCAGGTGTAGCGGACCCAGCAAAAATCGCAAGAACTGAGGCAGCTGAGATGAGAGAGTGCGTAATCTTCATGTGTAGCTAAAGAAAAAAGTAATAAGAGGGATGTAAAGTAGATGGATATTAACTGTATTGCAAGGGTACAGCAACATACCTTTGCAAAACTGACAAGAGTTTTCTCTTATCTACGTTAGCTTCCGTACATTTGTCTTTACTCTCTTAGCAGTCTTAGCTGCTGTTTTCCTCGCTTTTTCGGTAGTTTTCTTCACGGTTTTCTTTGCCTTTGTCTGGCCTTTTTTTACGGCTTTTTTTGCAGATTTTTCTACTTTTTTCCCAGCAGTCGCTACAGACTTCTTCACCTGTGACTTTCCAGCGTTTAATTCCTTTTTTGCCTCAGACACCTTCTTCTCTGCAAATTTCTTTGCTTTTGTAACATTATTTTGGACTTCATCACTATCGATGAACTCTTGAACTTGCTTCGCAAGTTTCTTTCCATCCTTCTGTAAAGCAGAACCAAGCAGCTTTGCCGCCTCTTCTCCATCCTTTGCATTTGCTATTTTTTCACGCAAAGTTTTGTTGCTAAACAAATAACCAGCAGTAGCGCCACCAAGTGTTCCAATAAGGAGAGAAAGCTTTTTCATGAATAGTATGGGAATGATGAATGAGTACGTATGAGTATACAGATTCTCAAATTAAAAGGGAACAGATTGCATAAATAAGAATTTTATCGCATAGTACCTCTCCTATGTCAGAAACACTTACTGATATCGACTCTCTAGGGAGAGAAGCATTACTAACTGTTCATAATGATCTTGTAGAGGATTTCAATGTCATTGTAGACGAGACCAGGCTTCCAAGATCTTATCAACGCTTACTCAATGATATATCATCAGCAGATGAGCACCTTGATAAAGCGGCATCTGCAATCCTTGCTCGCCTGCTACCAGAACTAGAAGTACAAGAAGAAACATTGGACATTCGACGTGGAGCATTCGCCATACTGCAGACCTTACAGACTGAAACCTCCGATACTTCTATGTCAGATATCATCACACTTCGACAAATCATAAAACAAAGACGTGCACTGCATGCGCAAATCCCAACACTCATCGAGGAATTCGAAGAATAATTAAATTGAATCTATCGCAACCATCATTACCTCCCCTGTAATGCGATTTTTAAGTTCTGCACCTGCGCCTTCGAGGGTCTTTGGTGAGATCACGATACGCTTAGGACAACCAATCAAGTCTGCATCTGCAAGCTTTGCACCAACAGAAGCTTTAAGGCGGTCATCAAAGATCGCAGTCTTCCCCTCTTCTGCTAAGCGGTCATAAAGAGCAACTGCCTTCTTGTAGGACTCATCATCTTCAGTCTTTGAAATAGGGACAATATGAAAGTCTGCAGGGTTTATTTCTTCTGTCCATCGCATCCCATCATCATCTGCAAATGCTTCAACCATAATTCCCATTAAGCGTGATACACCAATGCCATAACACCCCATGGTGATTGGAAACATCTTTCCGTCTTGATCTGTAAATTGCAGTTTAAATGGCTCTGAGAACTTTGTACCAAGCTTAAAGATATTCGCACCTTCAGACCCCTTCTCTTCACGGAAGCTTGTCCCTCCAGTCTCTGGACACTTGGTAACACCCTCTTCAAAGATCTCTTTATTGATCGCAATGTTCATACCTTTCTTCTCTGCATCAACGCTTACATAAATAGTATCTTCGCCTTGTGATAGCACTACCTGAAATTCGTGTGAGAACTGAGAAAACGAACCGCCAGAAGCATACGTATAATATGTCTTATCAGCTAAACCTAAGCGTTCGAAAATCGTGTTGTAGGCAGCATGCATAACTTCGTAATATTCATCTAAACTTTCCTGATCTGCATGGAATGAATAAAGATCCTTCATGAGGAACTCCCGACCACGTAAGATACCAGACTTAGCCCTCGGTTCGTTTCGAAACTTTGTCTGAATCTGATAACAACCAAACGGCAAGTTCTTATACGAACTGACATACTCTTTAACAAGCGGTGTGACGATCTCTTCATGTGTAGGGTTCAATGCATATTCTGTATCTCCTGATGCAGGCATCTTAAAGAGTGCGTCAAAACCCTCCCATCTATCTGTTGTTACCCAGTTCTGTTTTGGCGAAAGTGCAGACATCAAGATCTCCTGACCACCAGCACTATTCATTTCCTCGCGTACAACGTTCTCAACCTTGCGAAGAACAATAAGTCCTAGTGGTAAGTATGAATACGCACCTGCCATTGTTTTATGAATAAACCCTGCTCTGGTGAGCAAGTCTGCATTAATAGAGCTCGCATCGGACTGAGTCTCTTTAGACGTTCTGGTGAATAATTGAGAAAGATACATGGCAGCAGAGTACTACAGATTCACCAAGTTCACCATCCACATCGTCAGCAACGTTCCAAAGATAATTCCACCAATCACCTCGGCAACACTGTGTCCTACACGTTCTGAAAACTCTTCAAGCTGACGCAAAATATTTAATGCCTTTGCCTGTTTTCCAACCTGAGACCGTACAAACGCAGCGTCATACCATACGATTCCTGCAAGCACAGTCGCTATAGCAAATGTTGTAGACCCCACACCATCTATCGTACCGACAACAATTAAGAGTGATGCGACAAACGCACTATGTGAACTTGGCATACCGCCATGTTGAAACCAGATACCATGCACTGTACCTTCTAAGAAATGCTTCGTTACTTCTGCAAATAACATAATACTGACGCAAATAACGAACGGATATTGAACAAGGAAAGATTGCATGCTGAGAGTATAAAGAGATGAGCGCTCTATTACTAGGACAAGATAGCAGCATCACAGACTCCCTTGTACGGACAGCGACCGCATGCGCCGAGTGAAGGAGTAGGATCGAACTGTGCATCTTCTATGTCACCGCTAAGAACATCTATCTGTTGCATTGCCTCTGCTAATTGTCCATCAGACCGAGACGTGTGGACTTCGGTAATACCATCTTCATGTAAGAACATCAGCGTCAGTTTCGTACATGGCATGTCGAACTCTTGCTCTGCAGCCAGTGCATAAATGGACAACTGCAAGTCTGCATCCACTTCTTCCTGTGTACGGAGTCCTCCTGTTTTAAAATCTATAACATTTGATGATCCACTGTCCTCTTCCACTCGGTCAAATCTTCCTGCAATAATCAAATCCTGTGAATCTTTTGAATCTTTTGAATCCTTTCCCTCTTTTAGTCTAAACCCTCTCTCCACCGCCAATACCTCACGTTCTTTTTCGATCCACCACTCAAAGAAATGCTGCATAAGCACTTCTCCTTTTGCCCTCGCTTTATCACCATCAACTTTGCTTGCATATCCCTGGAAAATAAAAGACTGATGCCATAAACGGGATAAAGTATCAAAACTAAGGGGTAAAGGAGACTCCTCCTCAACACTTTGAAATAAGGCAAGCTGATTCCCTAACCCCAACCCCCTACTCCCTAATCCTATTTCTAACTTCCCCCACTTACTCAAAGTGTTATGCACACTACTACCAAAACTTTCACCAGCTGAAATACTACGTGAAATCTTTTTCACGTTCGCAAACTCGTATTGCCGAGGGCACGTACGATAAGTGTTTAATTGGGAGAAGCTGTATGGCATAGAGTGCTATTGTAGCACTTAAGCCTCAGAAACAATCTGATGCATTATCCAACGATGATCTGTAACCATTGGAGCAATATCCCAACCCAATTTTTCTATTTTAGACGCATATCCTTTTGATGCTCCCTCTTCACTTAATTTGATCGGATCAGCACCTTGAATTTCGGCCTTTAAATTACTCACTGCCCTTTCTAGCTTTTCTACACTTGGCTCCTCCATAGCCAATAACTCATTTGTATCCTTATCTAACTGAGCACGTACCCTCTTGTATAAAGCATATCGAGCAACTGCTGCTCCTTCATCCTCATTCCAAGGCATCCACGCATAATCAGCTTCAAGAATCCTTCGCTCTGTACGAGGCAGTTGGTGACGAGCACCCATTAGAATCTCTTTTTGAATCATAAGACGTCTCTGAATCTTTAATGTTGGATTTTCTTTCGAAAGCTCACGTAAGATGTTGCTCTGAACCAGAGTCATTTGCTTCTTTTGCTGTCCATATTCATAAATAACACTCAAGCGCATCACTCCATTTTTGCTATCGGTATCGCCTTTAAACGAAGCGTAGTCTGCAATGTCAAACTCATGGTCAACCAGCTTACCTTCATCGTTAGCAAGAGAGACAGTAATCATTTGAGATGAACCACTTTCTTTTAACTGCTTTGATAGAGTCATAAGCTCTGCATGAGTATGTGCATTGTCATATACAAGTGACAATGTTGGACCTGCCTGGTTTTCCGTTTGCTCCATCACATAGAAATTCTGATACTTTTGAAATTCTGCAAAACGTTTTTTATATTCTGATTGAAATTCTCCTTGTTGCTGAGGTAAATCTGTCATATGAGACAGATATGATTTTGTGATCATCTCTCGCTTATTAAGGTTTGCGCCTTCAATACGATCCCAGTTTTCCTTTTCCCATTTTGCATACTCATCAGTACCCAAGCTGGTCAACCATTTAGCATAATTTTCTGCGCGTGTTCCACTGGCAGATCCTTCCCAGTAGCCATGTTGACCAGGGGCAACATTTTGCAATTCTTTCATAAGATCTCCAGGAGTATGCTTTCTCCAGTCTGATTCGTCTTTAAGCCAGCCTTCTGATACAGAATTTATTTGATCAGCAGAATATGCTCCTGCACCTATTGCAACGAAAGCAATAGGAAACAAGGCAGCTGAAGTTACCGCTCCAGTTGCTGCTGCAGTACCTGGCAATGCAATAGAACCAGCTGCAAAACTTCCCGTAGTGGTAGTACTCATCCATGTTGCTGCTAATGCAGTACCTGTTAATCCTCTTTGGAGATACACAGCATCTTGTGCCTTATAAAACTCCTTCAACGATTCATTGTCTGTACCCTTAATACGAGCTTGGTTTGCATTGATTTCATACATTGCAATTGCAGCATCAAGCCCTACAAGTGCCTTGCCTCCAACTCGCATTAATGGCAGAACCTTAGTCCCGACTATTGCTAAATATTTCACTCCTGAAACACCAGTAGTTTTTACTGCATTAAACAACATCAACATTCCATTTTTCGAGCCTGCAAAAGCCTGAGCAAGTTGCGGAGACATCCTTATCTGCTTTAATGCATTTATAAGTACATCTTTAGTAACACCAAGCTTTGCAGCTGCTGTTGCCCAGTGTGGACTTGCCATAATAATACGCGTTGCAGCTGGAATTTTCTTTACGACATCAATAGCTCCGCCAATAGGTTTACCAACTGTCGTACGGAACCCTCTTTGTATAATTCCCATATACTTTACCTTTCCTCCTGCACCTCTAATAACATCATCAATATCATCCAAAGCCTTACCGACACGTACTTCATCCATATTTGCAATTGTAACTTCCATGCTAAATGTATTATCAAGTTGAGAAAGAGCTGCATTAGCACTTATTCTAATCTGACTAGCAACATTTGCTGGAACATTATGATACTTTGCAATATCTTTAGCAGAGATTGAAGCAAGGCGATCCAATCTTCCCACCTTCATCATTTTACGAATGTCTGTCGCAGCCTCTGATATTTTTCCTGCACGGAAATTCTCTTTCCCAATAGGAGAATATAGTTTAACGCTACGTACTTCATGTGCTCTAGTTTGAATCAAACCTGCTACCTTTTTACTAACACCAAAGCGATTCATAATTCTATTATGACTATATCGATCTAACCGAGACAATAAATAACGTTGCCGTCGCTGAAAGAGGCGAACAGGCAGATTCGTAAGTCCAGCTTTACGCTCCGCAATGAATCCAGAAAGAGCTAAAACCGCTAAACCTTCTTTTGTGGATGCAAATCCCTTAAAACTATCCCATGCCTTTCCCGTTTTATTGGCTATTTCTCGCCTCACCATACGAATAACTTTCTCCTCTTTTGGAGATAATTCTTCCAAACCCATAGAATATCCAACAACTTCTCCCGTAGCATGAGATGCCATATCTGATGCCATGTTAGTACTGAATCGAGTAAACAATTCCACTTCACCATATTTAGAAAGAAGATGTAAAATTTTAATGCGCATTCCAGTAACATTTCCTCCATCTTTATTGCGCAAATAAAATAATTGCAATGCATCCCGCATCCATAACTTCTGCTTAATAATGTCATCAACAACAGAAATAATTTCCTCGTCTCCATGACACACATCTCCAAAGAATTCATCATTTTCTAAAGGCGGATACTCTAATACTTCAGTCGCAATATTCTTCAATAAATTTTGTTCTTCTGGCCTCAGACCCTCTACTGAAAGCCCCGAGCTGGCAACAACAGCTAAGCGCTGATTACTACTCGATATTGCATTTGATACATTTTCAATACGTATACGACTACGGTCCTTTTCAGGAACCCTAGTAAGCAACAGGGCAAATTCACTCAATCCTACCTCTTTCATAGAATCGTATGCCTTTGAAAGCATTTCTTTTAGTTGATTCGGATTAAAAAGTGTTTCAGTTTTAATCATTGAAGGAACCACTGAGACAAAATCTGCTACAGCGCGAACCGGACTCGAAGCAACAATATCAAATACCTGATCGAACGTAAGGTCATCAAATTGTGCAGGAACTCCAGCAGACCCATCAGATGATTTTAAAAGCTCGTAATACTCTAAAACATCGTCACGATTATTATCGACATAATATTTCGCAATAACGCACGCATTCAAAATACTTTTCTTTTGTTCATCACTCAAAGAGTCTAATTCATTCCCATACAAAGACTTCATCAGTTCTGGAGAAGTCCTTGTTGAAATAGTACCTGCGGTAACTACATTAACACTCACGCGATTCATTACATCTGCAAGGTCTTCTTTTTGGTTTTTAGCAAAAATATCTATACCAATCTTATCTGCTTCATCACCATACAAACGAAGTATCGCTGGGGAAGCCCCCGAATATAATGTCTGCCTAATAAATTCTGGTGCAGCCTCTTTCTTCTCTTTCTTTTTTGTCTTCTCTGTATCTGGACTGAGTCCCAATGCTTCTTTTGCCTTCTTTTTTGCTTCATCAATTTTTTCTAAAGATTCCTCTTTGATTCTTTTTGCCATTCCCTTCAGATCACCAACTTCCTTATACAGCTCGTAAGCCTTATAACTTCCGAATGCTAATGCGCCAATACCAAGTCCGATAGCAAGCTTTTTAAAGAACCCGCCTTTCGACTTCTTCGCCTCTGCCTTTGCAACTTCTACAGACTTCTTCCCTCGCTTAAATAGCCACTTTCCAGCCTGATAAAGAGCGAATGCAGCAGCGACTCCTGTCACTGCACTAACACCTATCTTCTGACCTCGGGACATATGCTTTGTCCATTCCGGAGGCAACATGACATCTGCCATTTTTTCCATCTTATTTCCAACACCTTTTACATTATCAACACTTGGTAAAATACCAGCCTTCATCACCTCTTTTTCAGGGGCCTTCACCTTCTCGGCTTCTGCTGATAACAGCTGTTGCATAGCATCTGTTTCCACCTTCAATGCCTCAAGTCCTACATTCGTATTACGAGTAATAAGACCCTCTAGGTTTGTAGAGATCTGTGCTCGAACCTTCTCATCCAGTGCTCTAAAACTTTCTCGAAAACGACTAAGGAACTCACCCTTCTCCTCCCCAGCCTCTTTAAGGTTATCAATAACCTCTTTCGCTGCCTGCATAGGTGCACGACGCAACGATTCGAGAGTACTGTCTGCAAGCCGAGCGTTTTTATTTGGTAGAGGTGCCATAAATGAAATGTGTGTATGTATATATTTTTATCTCTTTGCTTTTCCCGTGATAGCGCCAATAGCGTATCGAATAGGTGCTGCGATCGTATGATGTGTAATCTTCCCAAGAGGTCGTGCTGCCTTAGCAGCTTCCTCAGAAAGATCTGCCGTTCCATGAAGGACAAAATCGAACGCTCGTGCAAAGCGAGAACGCTCTGCCTCTACAGAGTTTTGCTGAGGATTCGAGAACCCTTCAGTAGTAATCGGCCGTTCAGAATGGTTTGGATTTGCCATATCTATACAGTTTCAAAAGTAAGATCGACGTCTTCTCCTGCTGCATTCTGCAATGTAATTTTTGCAGTAGCAGGAACAACTTGACGCCTCACGATGTCGAGTACAGTTTCTGATGGAACTTTTCCTTTTAGCTGTCCTCCAGAGTAGTTCACGACAATATCCATTTCTTTGGTATCTCGAATAACAGATTGTTTGATTCTAAGGTCCAAAAGACCTTCTGCCTTCAGCTTGTACGACTTTGACGTACCATCCTCGAAAGAAGATGTGAATCCTGCAGGTGACTTCTTTGCACTAAGAACATTTCCATCAATCTTTACGGGAGCACTTTCATTAAGAAGATCTCCATGTGTAAGGAAAGTTTCAGGTGTAGCTTCAGCCTTCTCTGCAGGCTTCTTAGCTTCTACATCAGAGAAGTCTGCACCATTAGCGACAGCTGTAAGCAATGCGAAGTCTACAGTTGCACTTCCTTCTATACCCTGATCCTTCAACGCCTTACGTGCATTTTCAGATACACGCAAGAAGAACGTTTCCAATGGAACTTTAGAGAACTTTTGCTTATGAACAGCCATCAAGCTCTTCATATTAGACTTACCTTTCTCGGTAACACCTTCAAAACCATGAACCTTCATAGCCTCTGCGAGCTGAGCTCTATCTGCACCAATAAATGCAGAAATAGTATCGAGCATCTTTGTATTCTTAAAGATTCCCAATTCCTTTATCTGTGAAATAAGTGAACCTGCCATAAATGCGAGCTTGTTTCTAAATTCACCCAATTTCTTCACCATTCCCTTCAGGTCGAGCTTACTAAAGAATCGTGCAGCAATAGTTTCATTTTTCACATCAGTCACCTCTCCAGGCACTACCTCGTTTGGCGGTACTTCATTTCTAGGACTGCCTGCACCATCAATTTGTTTCTCCAGGTTTTCCGCCTTCAAGTCATCTAAATCAGCTGATGTCTCAGTTGTACTATCTGTACGCTCTTTTTTCTCTTCCATTGATTCAGTATTTTCAGGAGCATTATTAGTAGGCTCCTCAGCAGGTTCTATCTTATCATTTAAGCGCTCAGGATTTTGTGGTGGTAGCCTTTCTGTCATATGTGTTTGAGTAAATATTTCTAACTATTATAGCACAAATAAGGCCTTTGGCACAATTGATGTCTACAGAGCTAAAACATGGTATCCTTTATATGAATTTAGCTCATTCCCCCCTTACTTTATGAATATCCAGCACTTCGAAAAAGGATTTCACTACAGCGATAAGGAATTGATAAAAATCGCTAAGAAAATAGGAAAATTGGCTACGTACTGCAAAAAGATCAAAGATGACGGTTCGTTTATCCGCATAGATGCAGAGCACAGGGAAACCGAAAAGAAAGAGGATGCCATGAAAGTAGCGATGACGATAAAGCTTCCAAATAAGGTTCTGCGTGCAGAATCTCGTAAGACAGACTCTATGGAAGCTGTCGATCGTTGTGTTGCAAAGCTAAAATCACAAGTACTCAAGTATAAAGAGACTCATTCATCGCATAAACGTTAGACTTCTTCTTCCCTTCTTATGAAACGCTCCATCCCAGCAGCACTTCTCTTTCTTGCAATACCACTTACGGTATTCGCACAAGAGGTTCCAAGTATCGAACTCGATACGCCAACCGTCATTATTACAGGACCTGAAGAGGTAGAAGTTGGTCGAACCATTGTTCTTGATGCATCTGCAAGCCGAGGTGTCGGTACAGACCCCGAGTACAAATGGTTTAAAGGAGAAAGCACATACCCAATTAGCAGATCTGTCGAAGCTGTATTCACTCCAGAGTCCACAGGACTCGTTGACCTCCGTGTTGAAATTACAACAAAAGTCGATGGAGTAACATCAATATTTGAAGCAGCAAGAACTATCACCGTGTACGAACGAAAAATTGTCCTTCTTGCAGACAGTTCTATTCCGAAGGAAAAGCTACAGCTCCATCTGCAGTCAGCTGCTGAAGCAGGTGTATTCCTTCGCGTTCTGCAGCCAAAAGAGTCCGCTATTCCACTTGGAACAGAAGAGTCTATGTTCACGATGATCAACGAAGAAAGTGCAACGCTGAATGGTGCAGAGGCAGTCGTTTTATGGACAGAGGGAATCAAAGGGCTACAGGCACTCATGCGTGCAGTAGAGAACAATGGTGAAAAATTTGAGTCCATTCATAATCAAACAATAGTTCTTATCACAGACCGCAGCCTTTCAACACTGGCACGTACTGCAGGAGGCCCTTTTACGGTCATTCGGCCCGACCAGATACTGGTAACACGTAAAGAGGCAATTAATCCCCTTATCTCTGCAGAGAGCATTGAAGCTTTCCAGGAGGCTCTACAGCAAAGAGATATCGACTCTATTATCGTCGATGAAAGCACAACGGGGATTCGCCCATGGAACCTCCTTTCATCTCTGGTAAACTACATGCTGACACATGGGGTCTCTAGCCAAACGGTCATCCTGCTATTGATGCTACCGATTATTGCGACCATTCTTGCCTTCTTTAAACAGGTTATCGGAATTACAACATTTGGACTCTACACCCCGTCTATTGTTGCACTCAGCTTTTTGGCTCTAGGATGGCAAATTGGCCTCCTATTCCTTCTCTTCATCCTGATTACAGGATATGCAACCCGTTCACTTATGCGTAAATGGAGACTGTTATACATTCCAAAAGTAGCCATTATCCTGACAGTCGTCAGCCTTACTGTACTCGTTCTTCTGGGCATTGGCGCATACGTAGGAATCACACTATCAGGTGATACCATCTTCGTACTTCTGATTATGTCCACATTGGCAGAAAGCTTCCTTACGGTGAAATCTGAAGAAGGATGGAAAGCTGCATCATTTGGTATCGGAGAAACAGTACTCGCAGCACTTGTCTGTGTGTTCATTGTGCAGTGGTCATTCCTGCAGTCACTTATACTTGCCTACCCAGAACTCATCTTACTCACCGTTGGTGTGAACGTCTTCCTTGGTAGATGGACAGGACTCAGGCTCGTTGAGTATTTCCGTTTTAGGGAAGTCTTTAAACACATTCAAGAAGAATAGGCATGTTTCCTTTTTTCTCCAATCACGGCGTTTTAGGGTTAAATGCTCGAAGTCTCTTGTACATCAAACCCTTCAATCCTAAAAAAGCTACTGCCTTTGCAGACAGCAAGCTGAAGAGTAAAGCGTATCTTGCAGCCCGTGGCATACCTGTTGCAAAACTCTATGGACGTATAGATACGCGCGATCAATTGTTGCAGTTCGACTTCTCGCACCTTCCAAACGAATGTGTACTAAAGCCTAATTATGGGTATGGAGGAGAAGGAATTATTGTTCTTCGTGGAAGGGATAAACAAGGACGGTTTTTACGCAATGGAAAGGTAGCTATGACAGACCAGGAACTCCGTGAACATATAGAAGATATCTTGGATGGTAAATTCTCACTAAAAGGACGATTAGACACTGCATTCTTCGAGCAGATCTTGCACAGTCATCCCTGCTTCGCAAAATTCCGACCAGCAGGACTTCCAGACCTAAGAATCATTGTATTTAACCTAGTGCCGGTCATGGCAATGGCACGTATTCCAACGGCCAATAGCGACGGAAAGGCGAACATTCACCTTGGTGGACTCGGTATCGGAATAGACATTGCAAAGGGGACAACCACCTACGCAGCCCAATACCACGGCATGATAGAAGAGCTACCACACGGAGGCTCTCCTGCGGGTCATCAAATCCCCTACTGGGATGAAATCCTCCTCATCTGTTCCCAGATTCAGCAAATTACAAATATTGGATACCTAGCGGTAGACATTGCCCTTGACGAACTTATGGGGCCCGTACTCCTAGAGGTAAATGCAAGAGCAGGGCTCATGGTACAGGTCGCAAATCTAGCACCTCTAAGGGCACGACTAAAGCGTGTCACTGGCCTAAAGGTAGACTCTCCAGAAAAGGGAGTGCGCCTCGGGCAAGACCTCTTTGGAAGCAAAACGAAAAAGTCGAACAGCAGTGATCAAAACGGGAAGCCAACCCTAGGTGTGCAAGAAAATATCTCTATCACCCTTGGTGATGGATCGACCATAGAGCTCAACGCAAAAATCGCCAGCGACCAAGAGCGCACCGTGTTTAGCAAAAAACTCATCACTGAACTACAAGAGAAAAAAGGTGCAGAACCAGATAAAGATACCGAAGGATTATATCGTGTGAAGTTCACACTAGAAGGAAAGAAGATCCAAACCCTTGTGCAGTCAGAAGACCTCGGAGGAACGGATAGAGCAATTATTGGGTCTCGTGACTTAAGTGGATTCCTTATCGACCCATCCAAGAAAGCGCTGCCTGTCTCTACGCAAAAAGCCGTGCAGAAAACAGACCTCCGTGCTGTAGACCGCCTCCTTGGTCAAATAGATAAAGATCTACTTCTTCTAAAACACATCAAACCTATCAACCTCGATGAAGAAATGGACAGACTAAAAGAGGATGCACTCTACAACCCAACCTTCCTCTACTCCGAAATGGGTAGCAGCCTAGAAGATGCGAAGAAGAGAATAAAAGACACCGTTAAGGATGACTCTTCACTGGGAGTACTTCTAGAGAAAAAACGAAAAGAGCTCGTCAATCGCATTACCTTACTCGAGGCACGAGGAAAGAATGCAGAGTTTACAAAAGCCTCTGAAAAGCTCTTTGGTCGTCCGACAAAAGCACTTATCACTAGCGCAGAAAAAGAGATTGCTGCGCAGATAGCATGCGATTTAAAGCCACAAGACAAAGACATGATTAATGCTGAAAATGCACAAAAGAAATTCAGAGAAGCTATAGAACAATACTCACTCCACGAGTGGAGTGTAGATATAAGGACTAAACTTGTATCTCGTGTAACCGTTGGAGGTAATAAAGTATACATACGTGAAGATGCAATGTTTTCAGAACAAGACATTGCTGCACTTATCGCCCATGAAATAGAGACGCACGTATTAACATCTGAGAATGGTAGCCACCAACCATATGCGATTCTTCGTCGTGGGTGTGCTAATTATTTAGATACACAAGAAGGGCTCGCTATTTACAACGAAAGAGGTGTGCTCAGCTCACATGCCGAAAAGAGGTACAACTCTGCGCGGAACATTATTGGACTCGAATACAGTTTGCATCACAGCCTTGCCCAAACACGAACATTTCTTCAAATAGAACTCGGCTATTCATCAGACAAAGCGCTGCAACAGTGTATTTCTATGAAACGTGGCCTGGGTGACACATCAGAACCTGGCGGATTTACCAAAAGCATGGCGTACTTCAGGGGCCTCAAAGCCATTGAAGCATTCGTGGAAAAAGGGGGAGACCTAAAGCGGTTATATATAGGAAAAATTTCTATCGAGGACCTGGAAATAATTGAAAAACTACCAGAGCTAACACCACCTCTTATTCTTCCAGACTTCCTTCGTTAGTACCAACCTAACCCTACCCCCTACTCCCTAACCCTAATTCCTACTCCCAGCTAACGCGTTCTAGTGTTGGAAGTACCGTCATCCATACTTGCCCCTCGGCAAATGGAATGTCTTGCCCTGCTGCATCTGTAATGCGGAATGGCTCTTTAAAACTTGAACGACTCCAGCGCGCATCCCACATCTTTCCACTGTGAAACACCTGCGCCTTACCACCACCATTCAGCGTCATGAATAACCTACCGTAAGCGCCAATCTCATCTATTGGAACTTCCATAATAACCACCGTACTAGGCCTTGCTGCGCTAATTGTCTCACCATTTGTTCTCTCGTATTTCTGTGACAGAGGCTGGAAATCAAAAGATACATTGTGCAGTACATTGAAAAAATTCACGCGTATAGACTCTGCAGTCTCCCCTGCCTCAGGCATTCCTTTTTTAAAAGGAGGCCACAACACCGGACGCAAAAGACTTTCTGGAACCTCTGCAAGGAAAGATTTAATCAAGTCCTTATTCAGAAACAAATCATGAGGAGCAGCTGGTCCAACTTTACGCAGGGAGCCATGCTCATCATCGAAGTAGAGTAAGTTACGTGCAAAGAAATTTTTCCCATTGGTCACTCTTTCTAGAGCTTCAGGACTTCCCCCAGCATGGAATACCGTTCGAGACCACGGAGCAATACTATCAAGGAAATACGGACGTAAAGAACGCACTGGTCCAATCTCTCTTGGAATAGCTCGTGCATCAAATGTTGCTACAAAGCGGGAGATAAACCCTTCAACCAAGAACTCCTGCACCATCACTGCATCCTCTATTCCTGCATGATAAGGCCTCGCATCCTCATGATTTTCAATAACAACCGAGAAGAATGTTTGCTCGGTATTAAAATACCCATTCACATATGCAAAAAGAACCGCTGCGCTTAATACTGTAAGTACGATAATAACAAATGGCAGAAACCGAGAAATCATAGGAAGTGTGTTTATTCAGATTTTGCTTCTTCACCTTCTTTTTTGTCGCCTTCTTCACCTTCTTTCTTTTCTCCTTCTTCATCTTCAGTAGCAGCTGCTTCTTCCTGAACTTCTTCTACAGCAGCACGTGGCTCCTGAACAGTGGCGATCATCGTGTCGGGCTCGTCCATAATCTGTACACCATCCATAGGGAGAATGTCTGATGCATGAAGTGCATCTCCGAACTCCTTAAGACTTGAAAGACTAATATGAAGTGCGTGTGGAAGGTTTGCTGGCAAGCAATGCACAGTAACGTGATCGTTTGTCGTGATAAGTACTCCGTTAAGAGTCTTTACCGCTTCAGACTCGTCGATGAATTCGAGTGGGATCTGTGCTTCGATCTCCTTCTTCATGTTCACAGCGTAGAAATCAACATGAATAATTCTGTCACTAACAGGATCAAATGAGAGATCATGGAAGAGAGAAGGAACCTTCTTACCGTCAATATCAAGGTCTACAATTGTACTTCCTCCAGCCTGAACGTATGCCTTATAGATCTCGCTATAATCACACTGAATAGACGTATTCTCTGCCTCGTTGCCATAAACAACACCAGGAACGATGCTCTCCCTGCGAAGAACTTTTGCAGGTGTGTCTGCCAAGCGGGCCTTTGCTTTGAGTGAAATCATTTCCATAAGAAAGCCGTCAAAGGCTACGGGAGAGGCATTGCAGCGTCAACAAAAAAACGGACAACTACGAATGTTTCCCTTTCCACTTCCAAAAGTACTTAAATGCGCTAGAAACGTGAATTCTTCCAGTTTTTTTAAATAATAGGTCCCAAAAACTCTCTCCACTAAGTCGATTTTTTCTATCTGAAGCACTTACAGAAGGGAGGTATATCACTTTTTTCCCAACTTCATGACACCGACGACAAAGATCTGTATCTTCAAAGAAGAGGAAAAACCGCTCATCAAACCCGCCAAGCTTCTGAAAAAGATCCCGTCGCATCATGAAGCAACCACCAATAGCCCAGTCTACCTCCTGCTCTTCATCCAAATTCGTATCCTTCATCAAATACCCATCTAAATACGATGGGAACATGTTCCCAAAAAAGCTTCGTCGAGACACGATATCGGATATGTGTGGGTAGCGACGAATAGAAAGGCGCTGTGTACCATCATTATGAATAAGACGTGGGGCAACAATGCCAGCATCATCATTCTTCTGAAGGTACGCAACCATCTTCTCTATCCCCTGTGGCTCTAAGACCTTATCAGGGTTATTCACCACTACAAACTCCCCTACGGCATACGTTATGCCTGCGTTATACCCAGACCCAAACCCTTCATTGGAAGGAGTCTCTATAAACCGAACATTATGAAACTTCCGTAACTGCGTACGCAAAATTCCAATAGAGTCATCATCTGAATGATTATCAATAACTAAAATCTCTATTTGAGAGACCAGAGTTTGCTCCTGCAATGCCTTCACACAACGCACTGTGGCATTTGCGTTACGGAAGTTTAGAATAAGAACAGAAACGAGAGGTTGCATACTAGCTCAGAGTAACGCTCTGTGAGAAGATAGCAACCAATGAGTCAGGAATTAGATGAATTGCGCAAGCGGGTACTATCAGCTCCTATGGAGCCTGGGGTTTATCGATGGCTCAATGCAAAAGGAGACATTATCTACGTTGGTAAAGCAAAAAATCTAAAAAACAGAATGCTATCATATGTACAATCGGGCTTGTCCGCCGAAGCCTCGGCGAAGGCGGGACCCTGGAAACTATCACTCATAAAAAACATTGCAGACTTCGATGTCACCATCACAACATCAGAGCTCGAGGCACTGATCCTCGAGACGAATCTGATTAAAGAAATCCAACCAAAATATAATGTGTTGATGAAAGATGGCAAGAGCTACGTCTATGTTCGCATCTCGACCAAAGACCAGTACCCAAGTATTTCGATTGTCCGAAAAATGGAAGACGATAAAGCTGCTTACTTTGGTCCGTACTTAACAGCATACAATATCAAGAGAACACTCGACATGCTGCACGATGTTTTTCGGTACCGTGCATGCGAGGGGTCTGTTCTTGCGCTGAACAAAGAAAAGAAAGTAGGTCGTGCATGTCTGGAATACCAAATCGGAAAATGTAACGGACTCTGCGTCGGTGATGTAACCAAAAAACAATACCGCGAAGGCATAGAAGAAGTCATGCGATTCCTAAAAGGAGACTACGCAACAACGGTACTGTCTCTAAAAGATATGATGGAAGTAGCAGCAACCGAAAAGAAGTTTGAGCGCGCAGGAAAGCTTCGTGACACCCTGAAATACATTGCCACTCTTAATGAACAACAAACCGTATCAGACACATCCCGAGAAGACACAGATGCAATTGGAATGGCAGTACAAAACGGTAAAGTGCAAGTAGTAGTCTTACACGAACGCAATGGAAGAGTCGTAGACGAGCGAAGCTTCGCTGTCTCTGGAGAATCGGACTCGGTAAGTGATGCCCTCTCGCAGCTGATCCCCCAGCTCTATAGTTCTGCACCAGAAATCCCAGACTTAGTCGTGATTCCAGAGGAGCCAGAAGACATCGCCGTGCTGGAAGAGTGGCTCACACAAATGCGCGGGAAAAAGGTAGAGCTCAGAGCTGCCGAGCGCGGTAAGAAATCGAAACTCTTGGCCCTTGCACAAAGTAATGCCACGCAAAAGATATCCCAGCAGTTTGCAAAGTGGGAAGCTGCTTCAAAAAACATTGCAGACGCATTAGAAGACCTTAAAGACACACTAAAACTTCCAGGTATTCCGAGTCGCATCGAAGGCTACGACATTTCACACCTCGGTGGAACAGAAACTGTCGGGTCTATGGTCGTCATCAAGAACGGAAAACCTGCAAACCCTGAATATCGGTCATTCACAATAAGAACAATGCAGAGCGGTGAAATAGATGATTACAAAGCACTAAAAGAAGTACTTAGGCGTAGGCTGCACTATCTAGTAGAAGAAAATACAGAGATCGTAATAACAAAACTGAAAAAGAAAGAGCGAGAAGAGTGGTCCGCAGATAAAAAGAAGAGGCTAGAGGTCCCTAAAGATTGGAAAGAAGAAGTACTCGTTGTACGCGAAAACGAAACAGAGCTTCTGACACTTGACCTTAGAAAATCTGCAAAAGACAAAATAATCTACGGGACAATAGATATACAGACAAAAGATGATGCACTATTACACAGCGCACTCGATACGCTAGAAAAAGAAATTGGAAAGCGCGAGTGGTATCTCTGCTGTCAGACTGATGTTGATACCGATATGTTTGCACTACACGGGCTCATGGATTCAGTGAAAAAAATGCCTGACCATTTCAAGTCTAACTGCGCACATATGTTCCATCGTCGGAAGACAATTAGTGATGCATCGTTAAATTCTACACCAGACCTTTTGGTTATAGATGGCGGAAAAGGACAGCTGAGCAGTGTAAAAGAAGTACTCGACGAACTGAAAATGACGATCCCTGTTATCGGCCTCGCAAAACGAGAGGAGGAAGTATTTTTACCAGGACAGTCTTTACCGGAAGACCTTCCAAAGAATTCCCAAGCTAGTTTTTTGCTGCAAAGACTCCGGAACGAAGCACACAGGTTTGCAAACTCTCACAGAGAAAAACGTATCGCAAAAGGACTGATAGGTTCTGCACTCGACTCGGTCCCAGGTATTGGTGACATTACGAAAAAAGAATTGCTTCAAAAGTTCGGCTCTGTAGCAGGGATTATCGCAGCTCCAGATGCAGAGATACTAAAAATAGTGAATACTCAAAAGCTCGAAGATCTACGAAAGCACCTTACGTAGACTGAGACCCTGAACGAATTGGACCGTTTCCATCAACGTATCGCTGGTAGTACGTCACCGTGCTAGAGATCTTTGCTGCCACCTGATCTGCATTGGGAACAAATTTGAGAGCAATCACACCACCCCCCTCTCCCTCTTTTAGGTTTATAATAATCTTTCCAAAGCCAAAGATATTTCCATACTGCGTTTCGGATGCAATGCTTCCGATATTTTCGAGATGAATCGGATTAACCTTCTGACGAATAAGGGAAGTCTGATCAACAAGAACTAGCTTATCTGTAGTAACCAAAATAAAATCGTACCGCCAGTCTATCCACGCTGACAAGAAGTTGAAGAATATGAAGAAGAACCACACTGTAAAAAGCACCCCACTCACCCAAAGCATAGGGACCTCTAGGAACCAAAGTCCTATTCCTATAGAAAATATGAACATTGTCACAAATACCTCTCGAACCGTGGCAAAGAAGAAGCTGAGAGCATGGTAATACGTCATAAGAACTACCTCCTCCCCATTAGATAGGCATTGGTTCTTTATAACCTCCGGATCGGTCTCAAGGGCAAGAATACGCATAGAAGCTATACTACCGTAATCAGTCAGCTTTGGGAATTTCTCCAGAGATCTTTTGCGTTTAGCCTCTATATGCGTAGAATTCCCCAGTTGGCCCGTTCATCTAATGGTTAGGATACCAGGTTCTCATCCTGGAAATAGGGGTTCGATTCCCCTACGGGCTACCAACTCATAAATCATATATTGACAGAATGTATTATTAAACTTCTATACTACTGTAGAAGTTGTTAAAAGTGCTGTTTTATGGTAAAATAGTAAGATTATGCAAAAACAAAAACTCATTGAGGAGCTAACACTTCTAACAGGGCGATCTGCGATACTTACACCACATCATAAAAAGGCAATTCTTAAAGCTTTGCCGACAATGAAACAAGAAAAGATACTAGAGCTTCAAGAAATTCTTGGAGAAGAAAGATCTGTGATTGCAGTATTTGCAGAACAGACTATTTCACAAGCAATACAGCACGGTGATACAAAAATATTCAAAAAAATGGATTCATTGCTTGTAAAAACGAATAAGAAATTACTAAAGACGGATGAAGTTACAAGCACATCCATAGAACAAGGACAGCTAGAACACTTCTTTGATGACATAACTACATGATAAATCAAAGTCCAGATCGGCAATCCTATAACAAGCGCATCCAAGAAACGCAAAATGATATCGATAAAACGGATTCAAAACTCGATAGCAGAATTGATATAGATGGTATGGACCCAGAAGAGCAAGAAGCTCTGAAAGAGGCGTACATAGATAAGGTAAATTTGATGCAGGGAAAAGTACATCGATCATTTGAGAATATTGATATCCAACGAAACCTTCGCTCTCCTCAGTGGAGAAAATGGGAGAAAGAAATCATCACAGTTGAAGCGAACCTTTTAATGATTCTTAGAAAAGAGAGTTCTAGACTAAATCGTTCAAATAAAGAAGCTAATGCAACATCAGGCCTCGATGATTTTAATAAAAAAATAGATTCATTTCTTCATGAAATTGATGCAATTGATGAAGTGCATAACACGCCTGCTCCAGCGGAAAAACTTAATGAAAAAGAGCCAGAGAAGCTCCGCTCTGCAGATGCCATATTCCATGAATGGAATGTCCCAGGGACAGACGAGGAGATCACAGAGAAGGCGCAGAAAGCAAACGAACGATACGGAGAAGAAACCTTACGCAATCTCGATGCAACTCTCTCATTGTATGATGCTCTAGATCCAGAATTAAGAAAGAAGCTCTTTAAACAAAGTACTACTGTAAGGCTTCCACAAGTAGCTGGGCAATTAGCAAATGGAACATTTGAGTCCTCCCCTCTTGGGTTCCTTCTTACAGAAGATATTGAAACCATTGAAGGTCAACTATTGATAGAACGAGAAGAAATAATAGATGTCATCGGAAGAAAGACCTCAGAAGTACAATCTCTTAAAGAGGCAACCACCGAGACTATTACAAGACTATGTAAAGTGGCTGGTATAGACGTAGGAAAAGAGAACGTTCTCAGCGATATCTATTCATGGATGGCCAATACCAATGGTAAACCTGAACTACAAAAAAAGATTGTGGGAGAAATTAGAGATATGGCTAAAAAAGTTACAGAACTGCAAAAAGAGTCACAGGATTTGTATCCTCAAGTGACTACGATAGAACGTGCATTTAATGTATTTGACACAAATAACGCTCGTAATGTGGGCAATGCAAAAGAGGAAGCACAGTTACGCTACCGAGGAGCGCTGGAATATGGCATCCCATTCCCAGGTGATGCTGAATTACAAAAACTACTTCGACCAACACAAATGAATCTATTAAAAGGAGAGCCCGAAAAGGCTTTGCACGTATCTATAGATGAGCTCAATACATTCATGGAACAAAATCCAAACCTAGATACTCTTCATCGTGTTGATGTTCTATCTTTACATAGTGTACGAAAACGCAAAGTTACTAAAGCTACATTCCAGACGTTCACAGTGGCTAGTAATCCTCTTGATGCCTTTAGGCGTTCCAAAAATGCAGCGTTCGATATAGGAGGAAGCCTAGATACCAAACAAAAAACATATACGGTACTAACAGAACTGGGGACAATAGCGAATGGGGATGAGATTATTGCTATAAAGCTTCCACCTTACAATGGAAGACCAAGCGAAAAGGTAATCGCCATACGTAATACAAATGGCATTGTTCAGCTGCAGGATGGAACTGTTATTGAAAAGCCAGATAAATTGCAGCCTATGATTATTAACTCTATGAATGGCGATGGAGAAACAACCTACGTCTCTAAGGAGACATCAAAATACTTACAAGAAAATGTAAATATTGGGAGTAAAAACAGGGTGATACTCAGAAATCGTGATGCCATAAATTCTAAAGAGTCTTTTACTGGAGGAACATCGATAAGGATGCTCGATACATCGCAGCTGCAACTTGCATCACGTGATGGAAAAGGGATGCTAATTATCAAAGGTGCAGATGGCAAACAAGAAGAGTCAATCAACGAAGAGTTCCTACTAAAAGGAAGTGCAGAGCATGGAGGCGATGTCCTACAAAGCATCGATAAAAACCCAATTGTTCAAGGTATCACAAAGCGAGCAGGTGGACTCCAAGAGAACATGCAGAATATGCAAACAATGTTAGAAACTGCAATGGACAGCAAGGCAACAACCCAAGGAGCTTTTGTAGATCAGATGCGAAGTTATGCTAGACCGATGCTGGCAACCATGGAAGACCCTGCAACTCGTCAAAATATCGTACAAGCAAAAAACCTTCTCCAGTCAGAGCTCAGTCGTGTGAAGCTAGGAAGCTATGTTGGAAGTGGAATAGAAAGTGAGATACAAGATCGTATCGATGCACTAGACGGCTACATTACGGTGCTCAATGATAACCAGCTAAAGAATGCACTGCAAAATGCAATGGAGCTAAAACCCGAAGAATGGGCTGAATGGTTGAGCACTGATGGCCTCATCATGCTTGGTGCTATTGCCCTAGCGATAGTGGCCATTGTTGCATTAACAGTGCTTACAGGAGGAGCAGGACTTATTGCTATCTCTGCAGTAGGTGCAGCAGGTGGACTAATTGGCGGAGAGCTAACAAAAGAAGGGCTGCACCATGCTTATAATACTTGGGGTGGAGCTGCTTCGGGTGAATATCGATATAATGATAGATCACGATTCGGTGCGTACCTTGAAGGACAAAAACTATACGACCCAAAGACAAAAGAGTTTGTAGATATGAGCTTTCTAGAAAACGTAGCTGCGCCATATGCACGAGACTTTGCAGTTAGCTTTGCAACAACAGCCCTTGCGCTTGGTGCAGGGCAGGCTGTCGGGAATAGTCTGAGTAAACTAGCGCAGAATTCTAAATGGATACAGGCTCTCTCAAAGAATAACAAAGTTGCAAATAGCATTATGAAAAAGTTATCTGGCCTTGCAGATGATGCAGCAACAATTCCAAAGAACATGAAGGAATTTGCTGGAAAATCCCTAAAAGAAATTGCTGATGAGCTCGGGGATGAACTCGTACTAGAAAAGAGTGCAGAAGGTGTTCTTAATCGTATTGACAGTCGATTAGGTTCGCTTGCGACATTCTTCGTCGCTGCTGGAAAAGGGTTTAAGCCAATGGCTGGAGGAAAGCTTAGCTACGGAGCAGAAAAGAAAAGTGCTGATGTGCGAGTAGACATAGAAAGCCAAGGTCACACTATTGTTTCTGAGATAAATGGTGTCTTTGACGTGAAAACATACGATGGAAAAACCCTTATTATAGAACCAGAAACAGTAACGGAAGCCACCAGTAATACTGAAGCCTTAGACCTTGCTACGCAACATGACCTTGCAGCACTAAAAGAATATGTAAAAGCGCATGATATAGATGACTCCACTCGTATCACTCTTGCAGAAACTGTACTCGACCGCACACTGAGCCCAGCAGATCGCAAAGCTTTGATCACTGCGCACAACAAACCTGGAACTATCGATGAACTCACACCAAGTGAACTTAAAGTAAAAGCTACAGAACTCCGGGATAACGCAACATTTACAAAGACAGAACGAAGAATGCTCATAGAAGCAGGTCTAGCAGGACGGCCACCAGTAATAGGTACGAGAAAAGGTCCGCCGCCGCCTCCTCCAATGAGAAATAAGAAGAGGCCACCGCCAGCAATAGGTGTTATGAAAAGCTCTCCTGAAAGTAAAAAAGATCCTCTTCTGCCATCTATACAATTAAGTGACATCAATGTACTTACTGGAGATCAGCGAAAAGCATACATTAAATCTAAGATGAACAATCCATTATGGATAAGGTCATTAGGTGCCGCGCAACGAAGAATGACTGTGTTCCCATCAAAAGAAAATACTCACCACATACTTTGGGTAAAAGATAATAGCGGTCCAACAAATACTGTTGGAGCTAAAACTCTTTCGTATAAATATCTAATGAGCCCTGAAGGATCATTAGAGCATTCAATATTTTTAGAAGGTGAGAAGATGATGATGAAAGCATTTGCAGATGCTCAATCAATGTTTCCAAAAAATGTAAAAGTAGCTACTGGTTTTACAGTAGAAAGCATGAGTGCAGATACCGGAATGAGCCATGGTAATCTATTGGGCTACAAAGTGAATACTGATAACACCAATAGGCTATTTACATTAATAGCAGAGGCAAGAAAGACCGGAGATTACTCAAAAGTAGAAAGTCATATTGATTGGATAAAATCTGCCTTTGCACATGAAACAACTCATGCCGCACGTAATGACCTTGATAATCTTCCAGGACTTAATGCAAACGAAGTTCCATCACATGCAGTCCAATTCTTAACAATATGGGATAAGCCTGACAGGTTCTTCTCCCAAAGAATAAGCTCACTAAAGAATAAGCCGCTAAGTAGTTTCGGTAGAATCCATGGAGAACTTGGAGGCCTTAAGGTGGTACAAGAGAAACTTATTGCCTGTAGCGACTGTTCCTATAAGCCAAAAGATCTGACACCTGTGGAGCTAAAGAAGGCTATTGAATCTATTCCAGAGGCAAAGCGTGGTTCTGTAATCGATACAATGGTCGCGGAGTTAGTAACAACACCAGTAGCTGATTTTCAGGCTAATGTTCGCACTGTATTTGATGAATCTCAAAAGTAGTAAAATATTTTGCACCCACAGCCCCATCCACCAGTCTTTCCCTACGGGCTACCAATTTCCTCTTGCAGGAGGGATTTTTTTCGATATGATCTTGCGGTTATGAAACTCTGGTTTGGAAAATATAGGCCACGACATGAACTCATCGTAAAGAAAGGACTCGCAGGTCTTGGGCTTTTTGCCACAGATGATATCCTGAAAGATGACTTTATCATTGAATACACAGGCCCACTACTCACAGAAGAGCAATCAGAAGAAAAAGCAGGCTTATATTTATTTGCAGTCACCGATACCAAGTGGACCATCGATGGCAGTGGCCGCGAAAACATTGCCAGATATATAAACCATAGCTGCAAACCAAATTGCACCCCGTATGCAGATGGCAAACGTATCGTTATTCATGCGAAACGAAATATTAAAGCAGGTGAGGAGCTGACCTATAACTATGGCAAAGAATATATGGATGACCTCAACTGCAGGTGTCCGCACTGCTAGTGGTATACTTCGCGTATGCCTCACTACTTCTATCTTGCCCGCTGTAAAGACGATTCGCTGTACAGTGGAACATGTATCAACCTAGAGCAGCGCGAAGCCACGCATAACGCAGGAAAAGGTGCCAAGTACACACGGGCAAAAGGCCCCGTGAAGTTTGTGTACCACGAAACATTTGAAACCCTCAGCGAAGCCCGCAAACGTGAAGCCGAAGTAAAAAAAATGTCTAAGACAGAAAAGGAGAAGCTAGCATCAGAAATATCCCCTTAATACCTAATACTTAATGATGGTACCCCGTCCCCTTTTGT
>Ga0233427_10000379_pt1 | contig 57578 bp, 54 predicted proteins | sample SI_118_April2016_5_FD_179885 | JGI IMG/M metagenome (GOLD analysis project Ga0233427, IMG submission 179885) | Seawater microbial communities from Saanich Inlet, British Columbia, Canada - SI_118_April2016_100_MG | ecosystem: Environmental > Aquatic > Marine > Inlet | place: Canada: British...
CCGAAACTATCCATGAATGGCGCGCCAGACCTTCTCGGGTGTCGCCGGCATGTCGATATTGTTCACCCCATACTCGGCCAAGGCATCCGCCATTGCGTTCATCACGGCCGGCAGCGCGCCGCTGACGCCCGCCTCGCCTGCACCCTTGGCGCCCAGGATATTGGTCTTCGCCGGGACCGGATGCTCGTCGAAGGCAATATCCGGCACCTGATCGGCGCGCGGCAATGCGTAGTCCATATACGAGCCCGTGATGAGCTGGCCGTCATCGTCATAGACGACGTCCTCCATCAGGGCCTGACCGATCCCCTGCACCACCCCGCCATGCACCTGTCCGGCGGCCAGCAGCGGATTGATAACATTGCCGAAATCATCGACGACCGTGTACTTCACGACATCGGTTTCACCGGTCTGCGGGTCAATCTCGATTTCCGTCACATGCACGCCATTCGGGAAGGACGACGGCGCGGTGTCGTGCACCAGATCGACATCGAGGCTATCGGGCAAACCTTCGGCCCCGCCCAGTTCGCGGGTCTTCCCGGCCAGTTCCAGAATTCCGATCGACCGATCGGTCCCCGAAATGCGGAACTCGCCATCGGCGAACTCGATATCCTCGATCGCAGCCTCGAGCACGTGGCTTGCGACGGTTTTGCCCTTCTCGATGACCGCCGCGGCGGCCTCATAGAACGCGCCACCTGCGGCAATGACCGATCGTGATCCGCCGGTGCCGCCACCCACAAGAAGTTCGTCGGAATCGCCCTGCAGCAGGTCGAACTTGTCGAAGGGGATGCCCAGCCGGGCGCTGACGATCTGCGCATAGGTGGCGCGATGGCCCTGGCCATAGTCGAGGGTGCCCGAAACCATCAGGACCCGGTCGTCGTCGCCAAAGCGCAGCCCGCCATTCTCCTTGCCCGCCGGTGCCGTCACTTCCAGATATGCGCAAACACCGAGGCCGCGCTTCATACCGCGGGCTTCGGACTCCGCCTTGCGGGCGTCGAAACCGGCCCAGTCGGAGGCGGCGAGCGCCTTGTCGAGCATCGGTTCGAAGTCACCACTGTCGTAAACCTGACCACTGGCCGCCGTGTAGGGCATGGCCGAGGGCGGCACGAGATTGCGCCGGCGCAGCTCGATGCGGTCGATGCCCATATCCCGGGCCGCCGTATCCACGAGGCGCTCCATGATGAAATTGCCCTCGGGGCGCCCCGCGCCGCGGTACGCACCGACATAGACCGTGTTCGTGAACACGCATTTCATGTTCACGTCGATCGCGGCGGTGCCGTACATGCAGGGCAGGTTCTTGGCAATGTTGACGGACTGGGCGAGCGGCCCCGTCCCCGTCAGATACCCGCCCATGTCTGCAAGGCCGTGAACGCGCGCCGCTAGAAACTTGCCGTCCGCATCAAGTGCGAGCTCGGCGTCGAACTGGCTGGCGCGGCCCTGATGGTCCGATACGCAGCTCTCACTGCGGTCGGCTGTCCATTTGACAGGCCGTCCGAGCTGTTGTGCCGCCAGCATAATGACCGGGTATTCGTGATAGGGCATCGACTTCATGCCGAACGAGCCGCCGACTTCACCCGTGATCACGCGAATCTTCTCGGGCGCACAATTCATGATGGCGTTTGCGAGAATATTCCGCATGCCCATGACGCCCTGGGAGCAGACATAGAGCAGATAACGGTCCGCATCGCTGTCATAGTCGGCAACCGCGGCGCGCGGCTCCATCGCCGACACGATGCAGCGATTGTTGACCAGATGCAGCCGCGCGACATGCGCGGCCCCATCGAAAGCGGCCGCCGTCGCGTCGGCGTCGCCCATCTGGAAGTCCAGACAGACATTGCCTGCGGCTTCGCCATGAAGCTGCGGGGCGCCTTCGGACACGGCGGCGACGAGATCCGTTACCGCCGGCAACGCCTTGATGTCGAGTTCCACGAGCTCGGCCGCGTCGCGCGCCTGCGCCATGCTCTCGGCGATCACCGCCACAATCGGCTCACCGATATGGCGGACCCGCCCCGTCGCCAGGAGCGGCCGGTTGGGTTTGATCAGCGCAGAGCCATCACGGCTTTTAACCGGAAGATTGTTCGGCAAGCTGCCAAGACCCGCGGTCTCGATGTCTTCATGGGTGAGAACCGCAAGCACGCCCGGCGCGGATTTCGCGGCCGAGACATCCAGCTTGGTGATTTCGCCATGTCCCACAGGGGACCGCAGGAACACCGCATACGCCTGCCCGTCGAGGTTCCGGTCGTCGGTGTAGACGCCGCCGCCACGCAACAATCGCGGATCCTCGGTACGGGCAACGGGTTGGCTGACGGCATACGGGCCGGTACCGAAAATCGTGTCTTCCACGGGACGTGTTTCCCCTCACAAAATGATATGCCCGTTCGAACGACAGACACGCGATCATAGCGGTCCTGTCACCAGCGTCCTACGCAAACGCCGGGCCGCAGCCCATAACTTACTGCACAGCGTGGCCGATACGCGGTGTTGCCTACTCCGCCGCCTTCACAGCGTCGTCGTCGCGATCAGCGAAGTGCGGCATCACCTCTTCGGCAAACTGTTCCAGGGCCTCAAAATTGCCGCTCAGGTCGTGCAGCGCCACGTCGCGCACCCCGATCTCGTAAAGTCGCTCGATCCGTTCGATCATCTCCTCGGAACTGCCGATGATCGCGCCGGCCTCGGATGTCTCGGTCGGATCGCCACGATTCTTGTGCCGTGCGGCGGGAACGAAGGTCTTCGACTGGAACCGCGGATCGGTGGCGAGCACCTGCACCTCGGTCAGGAATTTGCCGCGCAGGACATGCGCCTCGGCGCGCGCCGCATCGTCATTCGCGACCATCATCCCCCGCGTCACCGCGATCCGGTAGGGATCGAACTCTTCACCCATCTTGTCGAGCTCGTCACGATAGAAATTCACGCTTTCTGCAATGGCCTCGAAGGACGGAACCTGTGCGAGCAGCAGGTTGTAGCCGTTGCGCGCGGCACCGCGGATGGAGCCTTCACTGGCGGCACCCACCCACATCGGCGGATGGGGCTTCTGGACCACCGGCGGCTCGACGATGATGTCATTGAACGTGTAGCGGTCGGACTTGTAGGACCAGCGCTCGGTCTCGGTGAAGGCGCGACGTATGAAATTGATCGATTCCTCGAAGATCTCCTGGCCATCGGCCATCTCGAGGCCGAACCCGTGATACTCGTTCGCCCGGTACCCGCGGCCGACGCCGAAGTCGTAGCGCCCGCGGGACAGCTGGTCGATGGTCGCGACCTGCTCGGCAAGCAGCACCGGATTGTGCCAGGGCACCACCACGACCGCGCTTCCGAGGCGTATTTTCGACGTGATGCCCGCAAGATAGGAGATGTAATTGAGTGTCGCGGAGAGTTGGGAAAAGCCGGTGAAATGATGCTCAACCAACCATGCGCTGCTGTACCCGAGCCGCTCTGCTGCCTGAATATATTCGCCATATTCGTGATAGCCGAGGGCCGCCTCGGTGATCACTTCCCCGGGCACCGCCTGCGCGCCGCCAAACAAGCCAAACTTCATCATAACCCTCCGCTGCCTGCCGGGTTCGGCAGGCCTCTATTCCGCTGCCGCGACCACCGCATCGTCCTTGTCGACAAAATGCGGCATGACCTCTTCGGCGAACTGTTGCAAACCCTCGAAGCTACCGCTGAGATCGTGCAGCAGGATGTTCCGAACGCCGAGATCGTAAAGCTTCTGAACGCGCTCACCCATTTCGTCCGAATTGCCGAGCACGGCGCCATTCTCGGAAACCGAATCCGTGCCGCCGCTGCTGCCATCATCGTTCTCGACGGGATTGAACGCCTTTGCCTGATACCTCTTGTCCGTGGACAGGACCTGCACCTCGGTAATGAACTTGCCGCGCAGGATATGCGCATCCTTCCGTTCATCATCATTATTGGCAACCATCATGCCGCGCGTAACGCCGATGCGATACGGATCGAAATCCTTGCCCATCTTCTCAAGCTCGTCGCGATACTGCTGAACCCGCTTTCCGATGCCCTCGAAGGGTGTCATCTGATCTAGCAGAAGGTTGAACCCGTTGCGCGCCGCGGCACGAATGGATTTCTCGCTGCCGGCCCCCACCCACATGGGCGGATGTGGCTGCTGCACCACCGGTGGCTCGACGATGATGTCGTTGAACGTCCAGCTGTCGGAGGCGTATGACCAGCGCTCGGTTTCGGTAAACGCCCGCCGCATAAAAGCGATCGATTCCTGGAAGATGTCCTCGGCATCGGACATGTCGATCCCGAAGCCGTTGAACTCGTTGGCGCGATAGCCGCGGCCGATGCCAAAATCATAGCGTCCCTTGGACAGCTGATCGATCGTCGCGACCTGTTCGGCGAGCAGAACCGGGTTATGCCAGGGCACCACGACGACCGCGCTACCAAGTCGTATTTTAGAAGTAATTCCAGATAGATAAGATATGTAGTTGAGAGTTGCTGAGAGCTGAGAAAAGCCGGTGAAATGATGCTCTACCAGCCAGGCGCTCTCGTATCCGAGCTTCTCTGCTGTCTGGATATACTCCCCATACTCGTGGTAGCCGAGCGCCGCTTCCGTCACGACTTCTCCCGGCACGGCTTGCGCACCGCCAAACAGTCCAAATTTCATGAAATTCTCCCGGTCGGGCACTTCCGCGCCCCTGCCCCACTCTGTCTTCAGACTAGCAGTCGCCACCTAACGCGAATAATTATATGTAATAATATAATGCATAAGTTTTTCTAATTAGGAATCCGAGGCCCGAGGCATCAATGAATTTTCGGCAAGTGGAATATTTCGTCGCCGTGTTCGAGGAAGGCAGCTTCAGCCGAGGCGCGGTCAGAGCGAAATGCACCCAGTCGGGTCTGAGCCAGCAAATTCGCAACCTCGAGAATAGTTTGGGCCTTACCCTGTTTGAGCGAACACCCCAGGGTGTGAAACCGACCGTCGCCGGGCGGCGTTACTATGAACGTTGTATCCCGATCCTCAGATCGGTTCGTGCCACAGAAGATGATATGCGCGAACTCCAGGGAAATCTTTCCGGAAGCGTGAACGCCGGCCTCATCCCCTCACTCACCAAGGGCGCGCTCGCCCATGTCCTGACGGCGTTCACCGCTGAGAACCCCAATGTCGACGTTCATATCGTCGAGGCCTACAGCCAGCCTCTCACCGAACACGTGCTTTCCGGGGCTCTCGACTTCGCCATCGTGCCGGTGATGCCGCCGGCAGATATCCCGGGATTGTCGCGACGTGTGATCCATCGCGAGAAAGAGCTATTGCTATCGGGTCCCGCGCTTGGCTTGCAAGATGTACAACCGATACGGCTTCGCGACATTGCAGGCATGAAACTGGTCCTGCCGTCGCCCGAAAACAGCCGCCGCCCCTATCTTGAGAACCAGATGATCAGCGCAGGCGTCACGCCCGGTCGAATCATGGATCTGGACGGCATGACCGGTACGCTGGAGTTTGTCGCTGAATCCGACTGGGCGACGATTCTCCCGGTGACCAACTGCATCGGCGAACTGGGTCGCGGCCGGCTCGTGCTTTCGCCCATCATCACCCCGGAAATCGAGTTCGAGTTCATCCTGATCGAACCTTCGAGCAGGCCACTCAGCCCGGCCGCTCAGTCATTCGTCGGCGGAATTGAGGCCGCACTCGAAGACATCGACCGCCAATGGCAAAACATCCGCAAGTCGCGCGGATAGTTGGCTATCGCCGGACGAAACCGAAACTCAATCCCCGAACCAGATGTTTGCGGATTAGCAATCCGATGACAATGAGAGGCAGGGTCGCGCCCACGGACAATGCCGCCTGAAATCCGTTGGCGCCGCCATTTCCTGCCCATCGATTGAGGTGAACCGGCAGGGTCGAAACATCGGTCTTCGACAGGATCAGGGCAAAGAAATACTCACTCCAGTTCAGGATGAAGAGAAACAGGAATGTCGCGGCCAGTCCGGAGCGCAACATAGGCAGGACGATCTCCCAAATTATCCGCCATCGGCTGGCGCCGAGCATTTCCGCCGCATATTCGATTTCACGCGGCAAATCATCGACGAAGCTCTTCATGACCAGCATCGCATAGGGGACCGTGATCAGGGTGTAGAGCATGATCAGCCCGATAATCGTGTCTTCGATTCCCAAAGCCGAAAACCATAGAAAAACGGGGGCTGCGACGACGAATGGCGGGATCATGCGCAGCATCAGAAAGTACAACAGCTGGGAATCGGTCAGAATCCTGTACCGCGAGGCGCCATAGGCGACGACCGCCCCGAACACGGTGGCCACGGTCGAAGATATCAGCGCGATGGTGAAGGTGTTGACCAGCGCGCCCCACGGCCCGATCACCTCGGGCCCGTCCCACGGGGTCCCGATCCCCGTCGCGAAGTCATTCACCCAGACCTGGACATAGTTGAACAGGGTCGGCTCGGATGGCCACCAAACCGCAGGTCGGGCGTTCCAGTCTTGCGGCGGCTTGAACGATGTCGCAACGATCCAGAACAGTGGAAACACGACGATCGCCAGCCATGACAGCAACAAGCCATGGCGTATCACGGGATGCATCCCGCGCCGCCGCCGTCTGGAAGTCCCCAAAGTGCTACCGGATCAGGGGTTCAGGCCGTCGTAACGCAGCACATAGATCCCGTGGTTCTTGTCCGACACGAAGATGTTGCCCCGTGCATCGACAATCACGTCCTCGCTCTGCGCAACAAGCTTCGAGGCCGGCAGCAAGCCGCGACGCTCGAGCGGATCGGGCGGCAGGAAGTAACCCACTTCACGCGGCTGCTCGGCATTTGAGATGTCGTAGACCCGCAATCCGGCGTTGAAATAGGTCAGGAAGCAAAGATCCTCACCCTGATAGAGGATGTCCTGATACTGGGGCTGGTGCTGGTTGTGCGGCCCGAACCGGCCACCGCGCGCGCAGAAGGTCGCATAGGGCGCCTCAGGCGGTGGCACCGGCAGCGGGAACAGCGACATCAGGCGCGGGTTGGCTTTGTCGCTGACATCAACGATGCCCGCATAGCCCAGTGGTTCCTCGCAATTCTCCTTGATCGCCTCGGAATTGACGATCACCAGTTCGCGCTCCAGGAGCGGCACCGCGGTGTGAACGGCGATGAAAGTCTGGAAAGGCGGTGAGAACGGCAAATCCCCAACCAGCGTCGGGTTGGTTTTGTCGGAAATATCGAGCACAACGAATCCACCGGCGCTGTAGGGCAAATAGGCCAGATCGCCCTTCACATAGGCGCCGCCGTGCAGCATCGTTCCGGGTGCCGCACCGCCCTCGCCGCCGCCGACATGCTGGCCTTCCATCCACCAACGCCCGACCTCAACCGGGTTGCGGGGGTCGTCGATATCGACGATCTGGAGGATATTTCCTTCATACCCTTCGGGCAGGCCCGTCGCGTACACATAGCGCCCACCATCATAGTAGTTCCGATGGGTGCCATAGCCGCCGGTCTTCCAGTGACTCAACTGTTCAGGATTCTCCGGATCGGTCAGATCCCAAAGCAGGAACCCCTCACCCCAGGGCTGGCCGTCGATATGGCCCCAGCCGTCCATGATCTTTTCCTGGGACGTGATGAGCATGTTGTCGGCAACCTGCACCTGAAGGGTCCAGGTGTTGGGGGGGCCTTCGATGTAGCGCACGAAGCGCGGGTTCGCGGGATCCGTAACTTCGATGATCGAAAAGCCGGAGCACCAGAACTGGCCTACATAGAGGAACCAGCGATCCCCGGACTTGTGCAGCGCCAGCTTGAATCCCGGGCGGCCGTCAACATCGTCATACCCGATGACGTCGATGTTCGAAGTGTAACTATCACCTGGTGGAAAATTCATCCTGCTCCCCTTCACCACGCCTGTTTCGGCGTTGTCGTTGTTTGAAAGTGAAGCTTAGGGACTTTGGCAAATCGCTGTAAAGCGGGATGACCAATCGAACTAGGTGATCGGCCCGCCACGAAGTCTCGAGATTGCACACAACAGGGCGAGTTGCAGATCGCGCAGACTGCCGCCAAGACGCACACTGCCGCGGACATACAGGTCCAGCGCCCTCGCGTCCGTTCCGATCGCCTCGTCGAGGCTGATATCCACTTCGCCTGCAACGAGAACCGGCAATTGTGGGCCCGCGACAGATATCACCGCGATGACCCGACGCGCCTGCATATCCCCGGGATGTAACACCGCCAGCACCGCAGAGGGTTTGAATGTCCGACATGCATCGTTCAACGCGTCGGGATGGGACACGGTTTCAATGGGAAGGCGCATATCATCCGCAGCATCGATCGCCCGCATGCATGAAGATGGTTGCTCGTCAAAGTAGAGCAGCCGCGCGGCGGACTGCTTAGTACTTCGATCCAACATCTGTACCCTCCTGCATTCTGCAAGCCACTTTCAGGAGGTTGTGAGTATAAGTGATTCTATTTTTACGTGTATTTTGTATTGCCAGACACGCACTCACAAAATCTGCCACAGGTGTGCGGATTTATCGGACGGTCTATAGTTTTCCTCAGCATGAGTGATCTCAACACCAACGACGGCCGCCCGTTATATCAAGTCATCGCGGACGAACTGCGCACCCGAATTGTGCGCGGCGAATACGCGCTCGGCGCCATGCTGCCGACAGAGAAAGACCTGCTGACGCATTATGGAGTGAGCCGCCACACGGTACGCGCGGCACTTCAACAATTGCGCGAACAGGGTTTTGTCTCCATGCGCCGGGGATCTGGCACACGGGTTGTGTCGACATCCCCGGGGGCGACCTATGTCCAGTCGGTCAGCACGCTCTCGGAATTGCTGCAGTATCCAGACACGACCTTTGAACTTGCGGACATGGGAACCGTCACGCTTGCGCATGCGCAAGCCGCGCGTCTTTCGCTGACAGCCGGCAGCACATGGTTCAGAATTTCCGGGCTTCGCCGCTCGGACGTCAGCCGCGCGCCGATCTGCTGGCAGGAAATTTATGTGCTACCGGAGTTCGAGAACACCGCGCGGCGCGTGCTGACGGAGCATGGACCGGTGCACAAGATCATCGAGAGTGCGCATAGTGAGGTGATCGCCAACGCGCAGCTCGAGATGTTCGCCAGCCGTATCGACGCCAGCCTCGCTGCGCGCCTGGAAGTGGAACCGGACACCGCGGCGATGACGATCAACCGCCGTTACACGAGCCAGGACGGACGCGTGTTCGAGACGACCATCAGCATCCACCCGGAAGACCGGTTCGTTTATTCGCTCGAACTTTCGCGGGACTGGAACACCAGTTAGACGGATCGCCTAGCGGGCAAACTCGGCCAGCGCGTCCTCGTCGACCTCGACACCCAGTCCGGCACCGGTTGGGACATTCGCCTTGCCGTCGATCACCTGCACCGGGTTTCGCGCGATGTCCGTCTTCAGAAACTGGCAGGTGCAGCTGGTTCCCCATTCGATCGACGGCGCCGCCGCACCGAGATGCAATACCGCCGCACTTGAAATGCTGGTTTCGGCGATCTTGCCCGCGAGATTGACGTGCATCCCCAGTTCATCGAACAGTTTCGTTGCCTGATGGGCACGCGTCACGCCACCCAGCTTGATCATCTTGATGCTGCCACCCTGCGCGGCACCCATCGCGTGATGCTTTCGCACATCATCGAAGCTGTGCAGACCCTCGTCGGCCCCGATCGGGCACGCCGAAGCGGCCGCAATCGCTGCCATGCTCTCGACGTCATGTCCCATCACGGGTTGCTCGAGGAAATCGAGAGCCTCGCTCGCTCCTGCGGCAAACTCAAGCGCCTCCGCACGGGTCCAGCCCTGATTGCAGTCGGCGGACAGCTGCACGCCGCCATTCACCGCCTTGCGGATGGCCAGGGTGCGCTCGATATCCTGCTCGACCGGCTTGCCGCCGACCTTGATCTTCATATGGGTCACACCCGCAGCGGCGCGCTCTCCGGCTTCGGCCACATCCACTTCGATGTTGCCCGTTGCCAGCATGGACAGGACAGGTACGACTGTCCGGTGTACGTCGCCCAGCAGCTCTGCAACCGTCTTCTGTTGCGCTTTGCCGGCGAGGTCGTAACACGCCATCTCGATCACGCTTTTGGCGCTGGCATTGCCATACATCCGCCAGTCCATCTCGTTGAGGTTTTCCTCGAACGCGGACGGATCGCGTCCTTCCATGAACGGCGTCAGAAACTTGATGGCCGCGACAATGCTCTCGATGGTTTCGCCGGTCATGGACGGAGACGAAGACGCCTCGCCCCAACCGACCAGCCCGTCATCGGTTTCGATGCGCGCGAAAACATTTTCCGAAGTGGAGATTTCAACACCCGACATCTTGAACGGCCGGACGAGCGGCAAGTCTGCCGCGATGGTTTCGATTTTCGTGATCTTCATCATGTGTCTCCGTTCGGTTCTTTACCCGGGCTTGGTCCGGCTTAGCGGCCGCGTTTCAACTCGCGCGTCTTTGGCTTCGTACCTGGCGCGTATTCCGAAAGCTCATCATCAAGGAATTTCGAGAGTTTGCGCAAGCGTTCTGATGACTGCTTGCGAACGAGATCCACGTCGCAACCGTCCCAATCATAGAATCCCTCGCCGGCCGACAACCCGACTTCGCCGCGCGCCACCATGTCCTGGATCAGCGGATTGGGCGTGTCCACCGGATGCAATTCAGGCACGATCGAGCTTTGCGCCAGGGCGTGAATCTCGAGGCCCGAGGTGTCTTTCTGTTCGATCAGACCATTCAGACACATGCGCGGCGCCAGCATCTTGCGGGCCGCCATATCGATGTCTTCCGGGGTCGCGACGCCTTCCTCGACGAGATAGTAGGCCTCGTGGAGAATGATGTGCTGCAGGCGGTTGATCAGGAACCCGACGATCGGCTTGTAGAGTGTGACGATCTCCTTGCCCGTACGGCGCACGGCATCGGCGACCGCATCGACGATTTCGGCGGGTGCGCCCGGTCCCGCCATGACTTCGGCGACAGCCGTCGTATCGGCAGGCATGAAGTAATGTACGCCGGTAAACAGCTGCGGCTTCGCCAGAGGCGCGGCCAAGGTGTCCAGCGACATGCCCGATGTGCCGGTGGCGATGATCACATCATCGTCGGGCCAGGCCGCCTCGACGCCCGCGAACACCTGCTGCTTGATTGTCACATCCTCCGGCACGAATTCGATCACCAGGTCCGGCGCTGCGGCGGGAAAGTCGGCCGTTGCCGTCACACCGGGCGGCAAATCGTCGAGCTCCGCCGCGCGGCTGCTCTTGACCATGGTGTCGAAGCCAGCGGCTGCGAATGTCGCCGACACCCCTCTCCCCATCACGCCGTAACCGATGATCAGGACAGACTGGATTGGTGTTTTGCCGTTCATAGTGATCCGTTTCGCCGAATAGTTTCCACACGACAAGCCAGCGGGTTCACATACCGGAACGCTGCGATTGTCGACATTCGCCGGACTGTATATATGTCCGGACAAACCGGCCAGTACTGCGGTGTGCATACATCCTTCGTTGCACTCGCTGTCCTGACAGCTTAGGGAATCAAGAACGGATATTTAGGGGAGCCAACCATGTCCAATACGCCCACATCGGATGACTTCGAAGACATCCTCTTCGAAGTGAAAGACAACGTCGCCTGGGTTACCATCAACCGGCCGGAAGCGCGCAACGCCTTTCGTGAGCACACGCTGGATGAGCTGGTCGAAGCGCTGAAATCCACCCGCAACGACGCTTCCATCGCCTGCGCGGTCGTGACCGGCGCCGGCGACCAGTCCTTCTCAGCGGGCGGCGACTTCGGCGCCATGATGAAGCTGAACTGGACCAACGCCTATCACTGGAACGACCGCATGCTCGCGACCGCGATGACGATCCGCGGCCTGCCGATCCCGGTCATTGCCATGGTGAATGGCTGGTGCATGGGTGGCGGACATGAGCTGGCGCTGTGGTGCGACATGGTCATCGCCTCCGACCGCGCCAATTTTGGCCAATCCGGCGCGAAAGTCGGCGCCTGCCCGACCGTTGGTGCCACCCAGTACATTCCGCGCATCATCGGCGAGCGGCTGGCCCGCGAGATGATCTTCCTGGCCCGCACATTCACGGCACAGGAAGCCGTCGATATCGGCCTGATCAACAAAGTCGTGCCGCATGACGATCTCCGCGCCGAGACCGACAAATGGTGCGAGACCATCAAGAGCCATAGCGGTCAGACCCTCCGCATGACCAAGAAGTCTCTCAACCATGAGTCGGACCAGCTCTACGCGTCTTGGCAGCACGGCATGGAATTGCTGGCGCATGTCTGGGGCAGCGAAGAGTCGATCGAGGGCATGCAAGCCTTCCTCGACAAGCGCAAGCCGGACTTCATGAAGTTCCGCATGAAGAACAAGGAAATCGTCGATCAGTATCTCGACGATCTGGACAATAACCGCAACCAGCTCAAGCCTGGCTGAGCAAGAACCATGACCGAAACTGCCGCTCCCGGCGCGCTCGACGGAATCCGGGTCATCGATTTGACCCGGGTTCTCGCCGGGCCCTTCTGCGCCATGCTTCTGGGCGACATGGGCGCCGACGTGATCAAGGTCGAGCAGCCCGGCCGCGGTGACGATACCCGTGCCTGGGGCCCTCCGTTCGTCGGCGAGGAATCCGCCTACTATCTGGGCGTGAACCGCAACAAGCGCGGCATCACGCTCAACCTGAAGGAAGCCGCGGCGCGCGAAGTCCTGGCGGAGCTTTTGTCAGACGCAGATGTCGTCATCGACAATTTCAAGCTCGGTACGCTGGCGCGGTTCGGCTTCGACGCCGCCTGGTACGAAGAGAACGCACCCCAGATCATCCGGGCTTCAATCCTCGGCTATGGCTCAACCGGCCCGCGGGCCGGCCTACCCGGTTACGACTTTCTCCTGCAGGCCGAGAGCGGCCTAATGAGTATCACCGGCGAGGCCGACGGCGATCCGATGAAGCTGGGTGTCGCCATCGTCGATATCGGCACGGGCATGTACGCCCTCTCGTCAATCCTGGCGGCGCTACAGGCGCGGCACCGCACCGGCAAGGGCCAGTATGTCGAGGTCTCGCTTTACGACACCGGCGTTTCGCTGTTGGCCAATGTGGCGGCGAATTTCCTGGCCTCGGGCAATCCCGCCGGTCGTTATGGAAACGGGCACCCGAACATCGTGCCCTACAACGCCTACCCGACACGCGACGGCATGATCGCACTTTCGATCGGCAATGACGGCCAGTTCCGGACATTCTGCGAGACGGTCGGCAAGCCTGAATGGGCGGACGATGAGAAATTCGCGCGCAACCGGGACCGGGTCGAGAACCGTGGCGCCTGCGATGGCATGATCTCGGATCTGTTCCGCACCAACGACACCGACAATTGGATCGAGAAGCTCCTGGCCGCCAAGGTTTCCTGCGCGCCCATCAATACGGTCGAGCAGGCGCTGACGGCGGATCACACGATCGCGCGGGAACTCGTGACCGAGGCCGAACACTCGACTGAGGGTCTTATTGCGCTCCCCGGCATCCCGTTCCGCTTCTCCGATACCGCGGCCTCTGTGCGTCGTGCGCCGCCCGTCCTGGGTGAGCACACAGAAGAGGTCCTCACGGCATTGGGAAAATCGGAAGACGAGATCGCCGCCCTGCGAGAAACCGGAGCCATCTAAACGGCCCCATCCGTGAACTTTTGTCGCAAGTGACATTCACCTGCGACGGATGCGCGACGATTTGCGCTGTGAGACACTTCGCGCGCACCAGAACCGTTAAGGGAAATCACAATGGCCGAAAGAATCGACGTCGGACGACTGACACTCAATGTGGATCAGATGGGTGACGGACCGCCGTTCATTTTCATTCCCGGCCTGGTCGGCGTGATGAATTCCTGGGACTACCAGCGCAAGATTTTCTCGGATCGCTATCGCTGTATCTCGTTCGACCATCGCGGTTCGGGTGACAGCGATTTCCCCGGCCCCGACGGCTACTCGACCCAGCACATCGCAGACGACGTCATCGCGCTGATGGACACGCTGGGCATCGAGAAGGCCCACGTGCTGGGCACCTCGACCGGCGGCGCCATCCTGCAGAACCTGGCGATCGACCACCCCGACCGGTTCCGCTGCTGCATCTTCTCGAACACCTGGACCAAGGCCGACGAGTATATCCGTCGGGTGCAGACCGCGCGCCGTGAGATCGCCCTGGCCGAGGGCAAGGAGGCATATGTGCGGGTCAGTTCCCTGTTCACCAACGGCTGCATGCAGTTCCGTCATAACCTCGACAAGGTCATGGAGCTGGAGAAACGCTCACTCGAGACCATCGCCGAGCCGGAGATTCTGGCCGCGCGCATCGACATGACACTGAACCATGACCGCCTGGACGAAATCACAAAGATCAAGAACCCGTCCCTGATCGTCGGCACCCGCGACGATGCGACCGTCCCCTTCTACTTCTCCGAAGACCTGCATGAGGCGATCGAGGGGTCGGAACTCGTTCTCGTCGAGGAAGGTGGCCATTATTCGTATCGCCGCCATCCCGAAGAATGGGCCGGAATCGTTGGCCCATTCCTCGCGAAGTGGGAAGACAAAATCTGATGCGGGTCGGCATCGTTGGAATTGGTTGGTGGTCGGATGTCCTGGCCGGGGTTATTGCGAAGACCGACAAGCTCGATCTCCGCGCCTGCTACACGCGCAGCGAAGAGAAAGCGGCCGCATTCGCAACCAAGTTCGACTGCGAAGCGATGCCGTCCTATGAGGCGATGCTGGCGCTCGATGATCTCGACGGGGTCATTCTGACAACACCGAATTCCGCACATCGCCCCGGCACCGAAGCTGCAGCTGCTGCGGGCAAGCATATCTTCGTCGAGAAACCCGTTTCGAACTCGATTGCCGATGGCCGCGCGATGATCGCGGCCTGTGAAGCGGCGGGCGTTGTTCTGGCCGTCGGGCATTCGTACCGCCGCAATGGCGCGCTGCGATACCTCAAACACCTGATCGACAGCGGGGAGCTTGGCCGCGTCAGCCTCGCAGAAGGCGTGTTCTCCAACGACAACGGCCTGAAGCTCAAGCCCGGTGCCTGGCGCACGGACCCCGCGGAAATTCCCGGCGGCTGCCTGATGCAGATCGGCATCCATCAGATCGACAACCTGCTCTATCTGCTGGGCGATGCCGGAGAGGTCACGGCCTATTTCAACCGTCTCGAGACGGAGCCCGAGATCGAGGACGTCACCGCCCTGCTCATGCAGTTCAAATCCGGCGCCGTCGGCTATGTCGCAGCCGATTACATTTCGCCACGCCGGTTTACGCTCGTGATCCACGGCACCAAGGCCAACGCGTTCTTTGATATGGACAATGATGGCCTGCGCATCCAGCGCACCGGCGAAACAGCGCCCTCACCCGTCGCGTACACGCCCGCCGATCACCTGCTCGTCGAGCTGGAAGACTTCGCGGATGCCGCGTCCGAGGGCCGCAAACCCGAAGTCGATGGGCAAGACGGGCTGTTCCCTCTCGCCGTCGTGCTCGCGGCTGCGAAGTCGTCAAACGAACGCCGCTCGGTGCCCCTGGCGGAAATTCTGGGTGACGACTAGGCCAGTCCGGCAATCTCCAGCGCCCTTGAACGATCAAGGCCGAGCTTCTCTCCCGCCTCCAGCAGCAACACCCATGTCCCCTCGGGTATGAAGATGCCATTCGCACCGCGCTCCTTGCGGGCGATGCGCTCTGGGTCACCCGGCACCAGCACAGGTTTCTCCGGATCGGCGGGGCGCGCGCTCTTCGTGTAGTCGACCATCGCGTCGACTTCCCGGGCGATCGCATTCGCATCCCCGAGCCGGTGCGGATCCATGATGATCATGGTCATCGTATTGATGATCCCGTCGAGGCGCTCATTGCCGGGCTGGATCGTGCCGCCACCAGACAGCGCGCCGGACATCAATTCGGCCATGAGGCACAGCGCATAGCCCTTATGCTCGGCAAACGGCTGCAACGCGCCGAGCGGATCGTTGAACATGACCCCCGGGTCACTGCTGGGCTGCCCTTCACTGTCGATCAGCCATTCTTCGGGTACGGTTTTGCCGGAATCATTTGCGACGCGAACTTTCCCCATGGCGACGACGCTGGTCGCCATATCGAGAATGATGGGTTCCTCGGGGTTGGACGTCGGCATCGCCATGGTGATCGGGTTGGTCCCGAACCGGGATTCAGCACCACGGAACGGCGCCACCATCGTGTGATGATCGGTGACGTTGGTGAAATGGATCGAGACGAAACCAGCTGCCGCGATCATCTCCGCATAGGTGCCGACACGTCCGATATGGTGAGAGTTCTTAAGCGTGGCAACGCAGATTCCGATGGCCCGCGCACGTGTGATCGCATGTTCCGTGACTTCGGCCGCAACGCTCTGGCCGTATCCCTTCTGCCCGTCATACTGCAGAAAGACGCCTTCATCGAGATAGCGTTTCGCCGAAACATTCGGCACGAGGAGCCCACGCTGCAGATTGTTCACATAGGCCTGGAATATGCCCACGCCGTGGCTGTCATGACCTGACAGGTTCGCGCCGACGAGATGCTCGGACACAATCCGGCACTCGTCTTCGTGGCTACCGCCAAGGCGGACCATTTCGGATATCAGCGCCGTCAATTCTGCGGCGCGCACAGTTACATCACCGGACACAGAAGCCCCCTCAGAAATAAATTCGCGCGGAAGCTAACCGATCGGACGCCGATGGTCATCACCCCATGCAGATACAATGGATGAAAGTGGGAACCGCGACCTAAACGACCGGCGAACGCCCACCATCCACATTGATGGCAGTACCGGTCACATAAGACCCCGCATCGGAGACGAGGAAACAGGCGATATTGGCAAATTCCTCTGCCTCGCCCGCCCGGCCCAGCGGAATCCCGGCGCCGCGACCGGCCATATACTCCTCGTATGTTTTGTCTGGCGCCTGCACCTGATGCCGCCGCTCATGCTGGCCCGACTTAATCAGCCCGACGAGCAGTGCGTTCACGAGGATATTGTCCGGCGCGCCCTCGCCCGCCATCACCTTGGTCAAGGCCATTCCGGCTGCGCGTGACACGGATGTCGGGGCGCTTCCCGCGCCCGGCGCCTTCCCGCTGACCGCCAGCACGTTGATGATCCGTCCCCACTTGCGCGCGGCCATGCCCGGCATCGCAAGTCGGCCCAGCCGAATGGCCGCAAACAGCTTGAGGTCAAGATCGGCTTGCCAACGTTCATCATCGCATTCCAGAAATGGACCGATGGCATGCTGGCCGGCATTGTTCACCAGAATATCCACGGCACCGAAGCTGTCAGTCACCGACTGCCACATCCTGGCGATCTGGCCCGTGTCGGTCACATCGCAGGGGAAAGCCTCGACCTTCACCTTGTTGCCGCCGACCGCCGACATAATCTCCTGGCGCCCCGCCTCCAAATTGTCTGCCGAGCGCGAAACCATCGCAACGTTTGCACCCGATTCTGCGAACTTTCGCGCCATCGCCAAACCGAGCCCTTCGCTCGCGCCGGTTATCAGTGCGGTCCGTCCGTCGAGACGTACATCCATGCCACTCTCCTGAATTGAATTCCTGATCAATTGTACGCTCTCTCTCACGCTTTGACAGACCCTCACTTCCATGGGCAATCTCGCGGGGCACCAAGGACAACAGCATGACGAAAACCCTTCGCAGACATTCCTCCCACTGGGGCGCATTCACGGCGGAAGTCGATGAAGGCAGAATTGTCGGCGTGCGACCCTTTGAAAAGGATCCCGACCCCTCGCCGCTCATCAGCTCCATGCCCGACGCGGTCTATGACGAGAGCCGTGTTGCACAACCGATGATCCGAAAAGGCTGGCTTGACCATGGGCCGGGCGGCAATCGTGCGCAGCGCGGCGCCGAGCCGTTCGTCGCCGTTCCCTGGGACGAGGCGCTGGATATCGTTGCTGCCGAAGTGGGCCGGGTTCGTGGCGAGCACGGGAACAGCGCAATTTTTGGCGGCTCTTACGGCTGGTCGAGCGCCGGGCGCTTCCATCATGCCAAGACCCAGTTGCACCGCTACCTGAACACGATCGGGGGCTTCACGGCGCAAAAACACACCTATTCGATCGCTGCCGGGTACGCGATTCTGCCGCATATTCTAGGCTCTGCTCGCGCGGCTATGACCGACTACACGAGCTGGGATTCGATCGCCGCCAACACCGAGCTTATGGTCGCGTTCGGTGGTGTGCCGCTTAAGAACATGCAGGTCCTGTCCGGCGGTCCCGCGGAACATATCTCCGGGCCGTCGCTCAAGGCTGCGGTCGAGGCAGGCGTGGAAATCGTCAACGTCTCACCGATCCGGGATGATGTCGCGGCGCATCTTGGCGCGACGTGGCTCGCCGTGCGCCCCAATACCGACGTCGCCCTGATGCTCGCGCTGGCACACACGCTTGAGACGGAAGGGCTGGCAGACCAGCAGTTTCTTACCCGTTACTGCGTTGGGTATGAAAAGTTTCTGCCCTACCTTCTGGGCTCGGATGATGGCATCGCCAAGGACGCCGACTGGGCGGCACCGATCTGCGACATCGACGCCGACACCATTCGCCAACTCGCGCGGCGCATGGCCACGAAGCGAACTTTCATCAACACCAATTGGTCTCTGCAGCGCGGCGAGCATGGCGAACAGCCGTTCTGGATGACCGTGACGCTCGCTGCGATGCTGGGTGGCATCGGCCTTCCCGGGCGCGGACTGGGATTCGGCTATGGCAGCATGGGCAATACCGGCAACCCACGACGCCCCGCACCCACCCCGTCCCTCTCGACCGGCGACAATCCATGCTCTGAATGGATTCCCGTCGCGCGCATTTCGGACATGTTGCTCAATCCCGGCAGCAGCTACGAGTTCGACGGGGAGACCCGCACCTACCCCGACATCCGCCTTGTCTACTGGTGCGGCGGCAATCCGTTCCATCACCATCAGGACCTGAACCGACTTGTACAGGCATGGCAGCGCCCCGAGACCATTATCATCAACGAACCATGGTGGACGGCCACCGCCAAATTCTCCGACATCGTGTTGCCATCAACGACAACGTTGGAGCGCAACGATATCGGTGCGACTTCGAAGGATCGCTTCATCATGGCGATGGATCAGACCATCGATCCCGTCGGCGAGGCGCGGAACGACTTCGATATATTCAGCGGGCTCGCTCACCGCGCGGGGACCAGAGAGACCTTCACCGAGGGCCGTGACGAGGCCGAGTGGCTGCGCCATCTCTATGACCGCGCACGCCAGCAGGCGGCGGAGCAGGACCTGACCCTGCCGTCATTCGATGAGTTCTGGCTGACTGGTCATGTGGAAACGCCACGCGCTGAAAAGCCGATTGTGATGCTCGAATCATTTCGTGCAGACCCCGAGGGCGCTCCGCTGAATTCGCCATCGGGGAAGATTCAAATCTTCTCGGATGTGGTCGACGGGTTCGGATACGACGATTGCCCCGGCCACGCGGTCTGGCGCGAACCAACCGAATGGCTGGGCGCGGAAACGGCGAAAACCTATCCGTTGCACATGATCTCCAACCAACCGCGCACGCGCCTGCACGGCCAGTTGGACAATGGGCGTGTCAGCCGGGACAGCAAGATCCATGAACGCGAACCCGTATGGATTCATCCGGTCGATGCAGAAGCACGCGGGATTTCTGATGGCGACGTCGTGCGCGTTTTCAATACACGTGGTGCCGCATTGGCCGGCGTTCTCGTCACCGAGGAGGTTCGCCCGGGGGTAATCCAGTTTGCCACCGGTGCCTGGTACGATCCGGCGGAACCCGGCGCAGAGAAAAGCCTCGACAAACACGGCAATCCAAACGTCCTGACGCGCGATGTCGGCACGTCGAGGCTTGGACAAGGCCCAAGTGCACATAGCGCACTTGTGGATGTCGCGCGCTTTGAGGACGAGTTGCCAACGGTAACGGCCCACAAGCCGCCGCAAATCGTAACGCGCTGATGCGTGCCCGGTATGGTGGTCAGAGCCCCCCTCTCGGTTGCACACAATAGTGGCGTTGAAACCAAGAGTGGATGGGGGCTAGGCTTTGGTGTCCCACCAATTCGGAGAGCGTAGATGTCGCTCGACATGCTTGGTTCCATGAACGATGCCGGCGCGGCCATATGGGTCGCGTTGATCCTGTTCGTCGCTCTTTTGATCGGCGTCGCCGTTGCGTTGCACAGGATCAACCGGCTCAAGGGCCGGCTCCGGCCTTATCTACATACGTTCGAGACCGCGTCGGTCGGAATGACCCATCTGACACTGGACGGGCGATGGATTCGCGTGAACCAGAAAATGGCAGAAATTACGGGGTATCCGATCGACGAACTCATACAGCTGACGTTCGAGGACATCTCACTCCCAGAAGACATCGCCAGAAATGCCGAGATGAACGCGAAGCTGGTCGCGGGCGAAATCGATTCCTATTCGATGGAAAAACGATACCGGCGCAAGGACGGCCAGATCATCTGGGTGAAAACCACGCCCGCGTTGGCTCGCCGGAGCGATGGGTCCCCGCACTATTTCAACACGGTGATCGAAGATATCGACGCGTTGAAACGCTCACAATTGGCACTCCAGGCAAGCGAGGCGCGATTCCGGGCGTTCTGGGACAATAGTCCGTTCAATCAATCGATTAAGGACACGCTGGGAAATCTTCAGGAGATCAACCAAACCTATCGGCGAACATTCGGCATTCCGGATTCCGCGGTCGCCGGTCAGTCACTCAGTGTTACCCACGACGCGGCCTGGGCCCCACAGGTGGACGAATTCGACCGTGAAGTCTTGCGCACGCAGACAACACGGACCGCAGACATCACAGTTCCGGGCAAGGACGGCGAGGACATCATTATCCGGGTCACCAAATTCCCGGTCTTTGATTCCAACAATGAAGTGGCTGGTGTCGGCGGCGTTTCTTATGACATCACCAGCCAGGTCCGCGCCGCGCAGGAAATACGCGAACGAGAAGAGCGGTTTAGGGCGACCTTCGATCAGGCCGCGGTGGGAATCGCGCATCTCTCGTTTGAGGGGCAGTGGCTTCGGATCAACGCGCGGTATTGCGAGATTGTTGGGTACACGGAGTCCGAACTGCGCAAACTGTCATTCCGGGACATCACGCACCCCGACGATCTGTCGGATGACCTCGATGACCGCTCTGGTCTGATCGCCGGCACCAACGACGCCTACACGCGGGAGAAGCGCTACATTCGAAAGGATGGCAGCCCGGTCTGGGTTGCCGTGACGGCCTCGAAGACTGATCAATCGGGTTCCCAGGAGCCCTATTTGATCGTTGTCATCGAAGACATCACGAATCGAAAGGATACGGAACTCGCCCTCGCCGCGCGGGCTGAACAGCAAGCAGCGATCATGGATATCGGGCAACGCGCCTTGAGCGAACCCGACCTCGACCTGTTGTTGAACCGGACGGCCAACGTCATCACAAAAATCATGGGTGTCGATTTTTGCCTGATTTCCCAGCGCGAACGCGCAGGGTCTGCATTCAGCATCATCGCGGCCAGTGATACGGGCCGCAAATATATCGGTTGGCCCGTCGAGCCACGCATTCGGCATCTCAAAACAGTTTTCGAAGCGGCGGCGCTGACGCCTGTGATTTTTCACAGAGGAGACCCGGAGAGCCCCGACGTTACCAGCCCGATCATGGAGGACATAGGCACGGTCTCGGCCGCGAGTGTGATCATCGCCGGCGAAGACAACACCCCGCGCGGCATCCTCATCATTCACAACCGGACACGGCGCGAATTTACGCAAGACGAAGTCACTTTCCTCCAAACCGTGGCCAACATCCTGTCGGCAGCAATCTCACGGGACCTCATCGCTTCCGATCTGGCAGAGCGCGAAGAGATGCTCGACACCGTACTTGAAAATGCCGCTGACGCGATCATCGTCGCGGATGCGCGCGGCGACATCATCATGGCGAACCGCGCGAGCGAAGACATATTTGGTTTCGATCACGCAGCCATTGTTCGCATGAATCTCCGCGATCTGGTGCCGATCACCTATCAATCCGCGTCCGGCAATTCCGATGCTGGTCCTCGACCACAATTTTCGACGCGCGAGATGATCGGCATTCACCAGGATCAATCCAGAATACCGATCGAAGTGGCGATGACCCAGTTCGAGAGCCCACACGGTACGATGCACATCTCTCTGGTCCGCGACATCACGGAGCAGAAGTCTCTGCAGTCGCAGCTGACCCAGGCATCGAAACTCGCCACCGTCGGCGAGATGGCAGCCGGAATCGCACATGAATTGAACCAACCCCTGAACATCATGCGGATGGCCGCCGACAATGTGTTGATCCGGGCGGACGCAGGCACGGCCGATTTGAGCTATGCGCAAGAGAATCTGGAGCTCATTAGCGAACAGGCCGGGCGTATGGGGAAAATCATCCTGCACATGCGGGTATTCAGTCGCCAGGACACATCGGACTTCGCACCATTCAATCCTGGTCGCGCAGTCCGAAATTCCTGCGAGATGATGCGAGGCCAGCTCGAGCTGGAAAGTATCGCTCTGGACATTCAGCTACCCCAGGACAATCACGCCGTGCTCGGCAGCGAGTCTCAACTAGAGCAGGTATTGATCAACATGATTACCAATGCCCGGGATTCCATCCGTGAAACGTCGCCTGTCGGCGACGGTCCCGAGGTGGTCGGATCGATCAGTGTGGAACTGAGAGAGGACACGGAGGACGCGGTGGTCTGCATTCGCGTTCGCGATACCGGTGGTGGTATTCCGGATACGACACTTGAGCGAATATTTGACCCATTCTTCACCACGAAGGAGGTGGGTATCGGAACCGGACTAGGTCTTTCCGTCAGCTATGGAATCGTCAATGCCATGGGGGGCACGATCGTCGCCCAGAACGTGGATGGCGGCTGTGAGTTCATGGTGGAACTGCCCATCACGCAGGAAGAGGAAGACGCGTTCGCGACAGCGCTACCTACGCTGCAAGCCCAAGAGCCTCGATAACGAAACGGCGCAAGACGCGCAGCGGCAACGGCTTCTCGATAATGGTGAAGACATTCGGCCGCCGCTTGTAGGCTGCCTCGAGGGACATCGGATCTCCCGTCATCAGGATAATCTTCATCTCACCGCCACGGTTGGACAGCTCATCGACCGTTGTCACACCGTCCATGACCGGCATTCGAATATCCATGATGATTAGGCTCGGCACCTGATCATCAATGATCTCCAGCGCTTCAGCGCCGTTTCCGGCTTGAAAAATGACGACGTCCAGGTCGGACAAACAATCGACCAACTGGTTGCGTTGGAGTTCCTCGTCATCGACGATGAGGACGGCGCGTCGACGCGATGCATCTGTTGGGTTGTGTTCGTGTAACAAGGCCATTCCGCTCACCTTTTAGTGTCGTTAAACCTGCACTAAACCCCCATAGATAGAACTACAGTGTTATCTCACCCCGAATAAAGAGAATTGTGTAGTTCTGAACCGATGACAGGCGAAATATCGCAAAAATGGTATAATCGTGTTCAAATTCAAATAGTTAAACGGTACTATCGCGCCCGGGATGGACCGTGTCGCACGCGGCGCAGGTCCGCAACTCCACCGTGTTGTAAAACACCTCAAACAAGGGCGGCAAGTCTTCCACGATATTGCCCACGTGCAGCTCAACACGGTGCAACAAGGCGTCACACGTACCGCAGAACCACTCGAACCCATCCAGCTGATCTTCCGGACGCCGCCGCTCGACAACGAGGCCGACACTTCCCGGCTCGGGTCTTTGCGGGGAATGACGAACATGCGGGGGCAAAAGAAGAATGTCGCCCTCATTGATCGGAAGGTCGCGTGGTTGGCCATCCTCCATGATCCGGAGGACCATGTTCCCCTCGAGTTGGTAGAAGAACTCTTCATACGGATCATCATGAAAGTCGGTCCGGCGATTTGGCCCGCCGACGACCATCACAATGAAGTCCGTGTCCTTCCAGACGACCGCATTGCCAACCGGTGGCTTCAGGAGATCGCGATGCGCGTCGATCCAGGCGTGAAAGTTGAACGCATTCAATTCGGACATGTCAGCCTCCTAGGCGACGGCACCCACTTGGCGGAAATCGTAGCCCGTGTCAGCGGCGAATGCGTCAATCAGGCGAGTCGTAATGGGCCCAGGGATATCAAATTTGGGTGCAAAACCGTCAACGGATGAGACCGGCGTCGCGCAGATCGCGCTCGAGGTAATGAAACACTCCTCCGCCTGTGCCACGTCGTACATCGTGAAAAGCTTCTCCTCCAGAGGGATTTCCAGACGCTCGCACAGCTCAAACAGAACCTTTCGCGTCACCCCCTCGAGGATGTTGCGCTCTGGCGCGGTCCAGACAACGCCATCGCGCACGAGGAAAAAATTCGCCACAGAGGTTTCGGCTATGTTCCCGTTCAGATCGAGCATCAGCGGCAGGGAACCCCGGGTCGCCGCATCCAGTTCGGCAAGGATCTGATTCATCTTGCTCGTCACCTTGGCGCGGGTCTCCACACATTCCGGTGGATTGCGGCGCACGGACGAGACTGTGAGCGTCACCCCCTCTGCATAATTGCGCGCGATCGCGGACGTATCGACCGGGCGGAAGAAAATCATGACCGTCCCCGGCCCGGCCGCATGCACACGCATCGACGGCGTATCCTCACCGCGTGTTATCCAGTGGCCGACGCGATACATCGCATTCGCCCCGAGCCGGTCCTGGTTGGCGGCCAGCAGTTTTTCAGTCGCTGCCGTCATCTCGGCCGGGGTCATACCGGGGTCAATCCGCACATAGCGAAGCGAGCGATACAGGCGATCGATGTGATCATCGAGCCGGTACATCTCACCCCCGAAACAGGGGGTAACCTCGTAGATTCCGTCGCCCCAAAGAAATCCGCGATCAAAGGGCGAAATGCGCGCATCCGCCGTCTCGACGATGTCGCCGTTGAGATAAATCAGGGGTTCTGTGGTCATCGGAACTTCTCCTCGCCGTCGCACTCAAGTTTCACAGCCCACGGAAGCACAAATCGCATGGCAGCACCAAGAAGGAAGGCGCGTAAAGTGTTCGAAACAAGCAATAGGGACGCTGGGATGGACACGAAGCGTGAAATTCTGGGAATTGCGATCGTCGTGGGCGTCAGCATTTGCTTCGCATTTTCAAATACGCTCGCCGGCCTGTCGTACCGGAGCGGTGCAGATCCCTTTTCCGTATCGACCGTACGGTTCGTCCTGCCGTCCTTGATACTGATCGGCCTTCTCCGCGCAGCTGGCAAACCGATCCTGATGCCGCGTCGTGACGGCATGATTGGTATTGGCCTCGGCATCGTCACGGCGATCTATGCCTGGTCCCTCCTCTCAGCGATTGAGGTCCTGCCAGTCCCTCTCGCCGTGCTGATCTTTTTTCTGTTTCCGCTCTTCACGTCGCTCATCGTCGCCGTTTTCGGATGGGAGCGGCTGACCCGCGTAACCGTGATCGCGGGACTGGTCGCGTTTGGCGGACTCGCCCTCGCGCTCGGCGTCACATGGTCCGGGCTTGAACTGATCGGTATTGTGTTCGGCCTGATCGCCGCATTCGGCCTGGCGATTGTCTCGGTGGTCAGCAGCCGCATCATGCGGAATAGCGATCATCGCCAAGTCACCCTCTACCTCGTCGCGACAGCGGCAATTACGTTCGCCGTGATCGCGTTGGTGCGAGGTGAATTCCTGCTGCCTCAAACCACAACAGGTTGGTGGGCATTCGCCGGAACAAACATTCTGTTTGCCATCGCCATGATCGGGTTCTTCATCGGCATCTCGATGATCGGCCCCGTCAAAACAACACTATTCTCCTACCTTGAGCCTCTCGCGACCATTGCCGCCGCGTTCATGTTGCTGGGACAAAGCCTCGAAACAGTGCAATTTGTCGGCGCACTCGTCGTTATCTTCGCCTTGCTATACGCGGGTTGGGCAGGCCTTAGACAACAACGTTTGAGACTGTCCGGAACCCGGAATTAGCCCCGAAATTCGGGACTAGCCAATGTGCGCAGTCGAAGAAATCTCGACCAGGAACTCCGGCTTCACCAATTCTGCCTTGATGCAGTAGCGTGCCGGAGGGTTGTCCCCGAAATACTCGCGATACACCTCGTTCATGCCGGCATAGTCGGCGAGATCGGCGAGGAAAATCTGGTTGAACGCCACATCTGCGAGCGTTCCGCCGCCCGCCTCGACGACACCGCGGACGGCCTCGATCACGTGGCGGGTCTGCGCCTTGATATCACCCGTCCCCACCGTGTTCCCTTCGGAATCCATGGCAAGTATGCCGGACACGTAGATCGTATTTCCGGTGCGGACGCCCGGCGAATACGGGGCCAACGGCGGGGCTGAACCTGCGGGAATAATTGCTTCGTGAGCCATCTCGGCCTCCTTTAGATTTGGGAACTAACGCGCGAAAAAATCCGCGACAATCTTGTTGAACTCATCCGGAACCGTCCGTGAGCAGGCATGCCCGCCATAGTCGAGCAGGCTGTATTCGGCGCCCGGGATTGCTTCAGCCAACGCTGCCGAGAAATAGGCCGGCGTCTGGTGGTCATCGCGCGCGCAGAAAACGAGGGTCGGCACATCGATGTCTGAAAGCTGATGGCGTCGATCGAATGCCTGCACGGCCTCGATGCGGCTGGTCATGACCGGAACCGGCGCCAGCATGGCAACCTGCGCCGCCTGCTGCTTCTCCAGGAGCTCGGAGTTCTCTGCAATCCAGTCCGGCGGATAGAGCATCAGGCTTGTCATATCGCCGTAGAGCTCTGCTCCCTGTTTTTCCAGAATGGATCGCCGGACGCGCCAGACCTTGGATCGATATGCATCGCCATGGGTGGTGCTGGCATAGATCACCAGTTTGCGGAGGCGTTCGGGGTTTTCGATGGCCATGATCTGCCCGATATTGCCGCCGGTCGAGTGCCCGAGATAGTCGAGGGTCTCGAAATCCAGGGCATCGAGCAGCGCCAGGAGATCGTCGCGCAACTGTTCGATCCCGGTCACGGGTTCATGGCTGGTGCGGCCGGTTCCACGCTGGTCGTAAGAAATAACGGTGTTGGTCCGAGAAAAAAACGCGACCTGCTCGGCCCAGTAATTTGCGGTTCCACCCATGCCAGCCACGAGCAAGAGAGGCGGGCCGTCACCCTGAACATCGTAGTACTGGGTGATTCCGTTGGCCTCGACCTGCGCCATCACATATCTCCGCCTCTGGTCGGTTCAAGCACGCCGGAAATCAGGACTGCGGCGGATCGAACGGCATGATCTCACCAAAGGCATCGGCAACCTTCGCGCCATACTCCTTGGTCACACGATCCTTGACCGAATGGGGCATCGTCACATCGTCGCGCTCAACGGGACCGGTGAGAATTGTGAGTTGGACCGCGTCCCCCTCACCCACATTGTTGAACTCCCGATAGACGCCAGGTGGGCAGGAAAACACATCCCACTGGTTCAGCACCCGCTTGTGCTCGATGGGTTCGCCGACCCGATATTCGATCGAGCCCTGCAGCACCATGAACGTCTCATAGGTTTCATTATGGTCATGCAGGCAGGGACCTTGCCCCGGTGGCATGACGGAGATGAACATGGTGGTTCCGTTCGCACCCATGATGGGTGCGCGATCACCAAACGGGCTCTTCGTATCCTCGAGAATCACCGCCATGATCTTGCGGGCGAAGAAAATTTCCCAAGCATCCTGCGGCACCCAGTCAAGATCATCGGTCGTCGACATCGGCTCGAGCTCGTCGAAACGCGCAATGCGCGCGTCCATCTCTTCGGCCGTCGGCGTGAATAGTTTGGTTGGCATGTCTCCGCTCCCTCATTCCGTTCCAGACAGATAGAGATTAGCGGAGAATCCGCCCCCTCACTAGGCCGGGAAATAGACGTCCAGCCAGCCCTTCACCGCATCGCGCGCACGCGTGCTGTCCAGCGAAAACGGGAAATGATCGACATCAGAAGCCAGGATCAGGTCACATGGCTGTTTGGCATGAGCGAAGAGCTGCAGGGACTGATCGGTCGGTGTCACGGAATCATCCGCAGCGTGGAAAAGAAGGACCGGTCGAGGAGAGATGTCCGCGATCACATCGTTCGCCCGGAAATCATACATGCTCTGCGCCGTCTCGGCCGGGAACTCCATCAACACATTCTTGCCCATATGGCCGCGCAGATGCTCAGGGATCGGAACGATGTCCCAGCGCCCCACCATCAGCGACTTACCAGTCTTTTCCCGGTGGGCCTTACCCTCGGTCAGAATATTCTGGAACTGCGCCCATTCCTCGTCGGAGGCATGCTGCAGGCGGAACTTGCTCTCGCCATCTCCCCAACCGCATGACGAGATAACCGCGGCGATCCGCTTGTCCACGCCGCCGGCATAGACCGCAACGGCGGCCCCGAAACTGTGCCCGATCACCCCGATACGATCCGCATCCACGTAGGACTGCTCTGCGAACCAGGTCACGGCGTTCTTCACATCCTCGACCTGGTCATCGCACATCACCCATCCGGTCTCACCCTCGCTGTCGCCGCAGCTGCGGAAATCGAACCGCATGACGACATAGCCCCAGTCACACAGCATGTTGGACAGGATCTCCGGCGTGGACCCGTCCTTGCCGGTCCCGAACCCATGCAGGACCAGAAACGCCGGCCGCGAGTCACCCGGCGCCAGATCCGCTGGCGTGTGGACGACCCCTGCGAGCGTCAGCCCGTCAGATTTGAATGAGACATTCTGTTCCATTTTTCGTTTCCCTCTAAGCTTTCGCGCTTTCGTCCACGCGCCCATCAAACTCATCTAAATCCATCATCACCCGGCACGACGGGATCATCAACGCGCGGCTGGTGATCGCTTCCTTGCGACATGGTCGCAATTCCTCTTCAAAGATTTATAGCAAGCGACACACGCCTTCCCGCAATGAAAAACCCGCCGCTGGTGTCGCGGCGGGCTATCACAAAATACGTCTGCGGTATCAGGATCTCCTGGCCACGACCACACGGAAAAGGATCAGCAAAACGACTGCACCGATCACGGCAACGATGATGCTGCCGAGGTTCACGCCATCGACGCCACCAACTCCAATCAAGCTGCCGACAAAGCCGCCGACCACACCACCGACGATACCGACGATGATGGTCACAATGATCCCGCCCGGGTCATTGCCCGGAACGACAAATTTGGCGATCAAGCCTGCAATCAGACCGAGTACAATCCAGGATATAAAATCCATCGAGCAATTCTCCTTAGCCCCTGCGCCCCGTATGGCACGAAGCAGGAAACTTAGGATTCGCGCTCGACTCGCGTCAAAGCGTGAACGCGCGCCATACTCCCGAGACGCGCCCGGAATTGTTGATCTGCCTCAACAGCGTGTCCCGAACCAAAGCACATACTACGGTCGGAATCAGGGTCGGGAGACATCCAGTCCAATGGACAATATCTACATCGTCAGGCTCCTTCGCTTCACCGGATCGCTGTTGCTCGCAGCTCTGATGATCGCACCTGCAGTCGCCCAGGACTTAAGAGGCGACGCCGATGCCGGCGCTGCGTTTGCGCAGCGCGAGTGCGCCGCCTGTCATGTCGTTGGTGGAGATTGGCCGGCCAACCCACGTAGTCCGGCACCCTCTTTTGAAAGCATCGCAGGCGAACCGTCCGCAACGCCTCTCAGCCTGCGGGTATTTCTGAGCACACCACACCGCAACATGCCCAACCTGATCCTGAGCGAGCGGGAAATGGACGACGTGATTGCCTATATCGTTGCTTTGCGCGGACAGCGGTAGCGCGCAGAGCTACTTTTCCTGCGAGACGTCCAGCAACTCTTCGTCCGGCTCTTCATCGATCAGGATGCGGCGTGCCGCCCCTTCCAGGTCGTCATACTGACCGGAGCGAATCGACCAGATGAAACCTGCGAGCCCCAGGCCGCCGAGCAGCAATGCAACCGGAATAAGGATCGCGATTATGTTCATTTCCCACCGTCCGCATACTCACGCTTCAGACGCAGCGCGTTCGTCGTCACCAGCAACGAAGAGGACGACATCGCGACTGCCGCGACCAATGGCGTGACAAAACCCGCCATGGCGAATGGCACCGCGATCGCGTTGTAGACGATCGCCAGCCCGATATTCTGCATGGTCAAACGGTTGGCGCGCCGGCCCACCTCCAACGCTGTGGCCACAGGCGCAAGGAGATCTCCCTGGAACACCAGATCAGCCTGTATCTGACTGACATCAGCCGCCGCCGCAGGCGACATGGACGCATAAGCGGCCGCCAGCGCAGGCGCGTCGTTCAGACCGTCTCCGACCATCAGAACGTGCCGCCCGTTTGCTTCCAACTCCCGCAACCGCGCGACCTTCTCTGTGGGCGACACGCCGCCGCGCCGTTGGGATATCCCAAGAGCCTCGCCTATGCGATCCACGACCTCGCGACGATCCCCCGACAGGAGTTCAACCTGAAAACCACGTGCCATGAGCGTGTCGACGGTCCGAGCCGCATCCGGGCGCACATCGTCGTCAAAGGTGAACCCGGCGACGGGTACGCCATCACGGGACAGCCAGAGTTCCGAGCCTCTTCCCATCACGGGACGGTCTGCCGCGCCACACCAGCCACGACGACCAAGCCGCCAGGTTGATCCATCGATGGTCGCGGTGACACCGCATCCGGGAACCTCGCGCGCATCTGCCGGTGGCCTGCCCGCGCCAAATGCGCGAAGAACGGCGCGGGAAAGCGGATGTTGGCTGGCGGCCGCCAGTTGCATGGCGACAGTACGATCGGCATCGGAAATTTCGTCGCCATTGGTCAGAACGGCGCGTCCCATGGTCAGGGTCCCCGTCTTGTCGAAAACGATTGTATCGACGGCGGCAAGTCGCTCCAGGGCGTCGCCGGACCGCAAAAGAATGCCGCGCTTAAGCAGACGTCCACTGGCAACCACTTGTACGACGGGCACTGCCAGTCCAAGCGCACAGGGACAGGTGATAATGAGCACCGCCACGGCGTGCAGGAGCGCCACCTGCCAGCCGACAAAACTGAAGAGAACCCAACCGGCAAATGTCGCTGCAGCCAGGATATGGACAGCCGGCGCGTACCAACGGGCGACCCGGTCGGCAAGGCGCACAAAACGGGCCCGGCCTTGCTCTGCGTCCTCGATCAATCGGACGATTTCAGCCAGCAGTGTGTCGTCCCCGATCCGCCCGACGCTGACCGCCACGGAGGCGATCAGGTTCATGGTCCCGGCGAAGACCGACACGCCCCGTGCGGCCGCTTGCGGCAGAGACTCACCCGTCACCAGGCTCGCATCTATTTCGGTCTGACCACGTGTGATCTCGCCATCGACAGGAAAGCGCTCGCCCGGTGCGACGCGCACGATCATCCCCGGCACCAAATCCTCAACGGCAACATAAGACACAGACCCGTTTTCGGTTTCGACCAGCGCGGACGTCGCGCGCAACAAAAGCAGGCGCTCGGCCGAACGCCGCGCCTCGGCCCGCGCACGCAGATCGAGATACCGGCCGACCAGCAGGAAAAACAGCAAGGTGATCGAGGCATCAAAATAGGCATGGACCCCGCCGCCGATCGTTTCTATCAGGCTCACGGTCGCGGCCAGGATCACTGCCAGGGAAATCGGCACGTCCATGTTCGTGTGACCACCGCGCAATGCCGCCAGCGCCGAGCGGAAGAACGGCCGCCCCGAATAGGCGATCGCGGGAAGCGCGATCAGGGCCGATAGCCAATGGAGGAAGTCCCGGGTCGAGGCATCCATGTCCGACCAGAGACCTGCCCACACCGAAATCGACAGGAGCATGACGTTCGCGGCCGCGAAACCAGCAACGCCCATTGCGCGCAGCAGGGCCTTGCTCTCTTCCGATCCCTGGGACGCCAGTATCTCGGGATCGAACGGAATAGCCCCGTAACCGAGGCCTTCGACCGTATCGACGATCACCCGTGCCGCATCCGCCTCGCCGCGCCAACGCACATACAGGCGGCGCGTGGAGAAATTGACCCGCGCCTCGGTCACGTCTTCGCGGGCGCCCAATGTGCGCTCGATACGGGCGATACAATTGGCGCAGTGAACGCCCTCGACCAGCAAGTTCAAGGCATGCTCGTCTGCTCCAACAGGGACGGCACGCAACGCATGACCATTGGGCACAGGCGCGGCACTCCGCTGCCTGCCGACAGGCGGATGGATCGTTACTTCGACCATATGCGTGTCTCAACGAGATAGGACAGCGCACCGGGGCGCCTGACCTCGATCCGGACATCCCATTGACCAGGAATCGGTGGAGCAACGTCAGCCACATACCGGCCCGTTCCGTCGCTTTGGAGAATCGCGGCGAAATCGATGCCTTCAGTCACCGGACGCCGGAAAGAGACAGTGACATTACGTGCGAGCACCGGCAGGCCATCCGCGGACGTCAGCGCAAAGACCAGACGCCCTTCGCCCGGACCAACGGATATATATTCAGTCTCGGCTGTCCAACCGAGCAAACGTTGGCCATCGGCGCGGGCGAGCTCATCATTGAAGGCGACCCCCTTGCGATAGGCGTCCTCGGTCGAAAGTCCGGTCCAGGTATCTCGCGCGACCCAAAAGAAGATGCCATTGACGAGGAAGACCACGCCAAAGAACGCTAAGAAACTCAGCAGCACCGTCCGGCCGGTTATCTTGCGCTCACGCCGGCTCACCGCGACGGCCCCTTGAATCTACTATCCGTGCGGGCGACGTCCCCGGAACCGGTGTCGGTCACAACGAACTCGAGATCACGCGACGGCACCACACGGTCGCGCGACACCGTTACAAACACATGGAAGGCGTCGATTGTGTCCGGCCCGACCGTGAAGACCGGCAGGCCGTCGTCACCGCCCACGCGGCTGATATCCGCCCCGTTCAGGCCGACAACCGAGAGTTCAAACTGGCGATTCTCGTGTTTCTTGTTGGTGATCTTGATGGTGTAGGCATTGCGCACAGAGCCATCCGACATGGTCGTAAACAAAGGACTGCGCTCATGCTGCACGCTCACATCGACGATCGGGCGCGAGGCGAGCGCATAGACCATGATCGCCGCCACCAGGATGATCATGCCGGAATAGAGGAACGTACGGCCGCGAAAGAGCTTAAATTTCGGCGTTTCGCCACGGGCGGCCTCGTCCGCCATGTTGAGTGTGCCGTAGGAAATAAGGTTGGGCGGTCGCCCGACCTTGTCCATCACTTCGTTGCACGCATCGATGCACAACGCACAGGAAATGCACTCGAGCTGCAGGCCATCACGAATGTCGATACCCATCGGGCAAACCGCAACGCACTGGTTGCAATCCACGCAATCGCCGCGGCCTTCCCAGCTCTGGTTGGCCTTATGGGAGCCGCGCGGCTCACCACGTGAGGCGTCAAAATTGACGATCAGGGTTTCTTCGTCGGCGAGCGCCGCCTGAATGCGCGGCCAGGGGCACATATACGTGCAGACCGCCTCGCGCGCGTGTCCGCCAAACAGATAGGTGAACACGGTCAAAAGACCGATCCACACATACGTCGGCATCGCCGCTTCCAAATTCACAAGTTTAACGGCGAGGCCGGGCGCGTCTGCGAAATAGAACACCCAGGCACCGCCGGTCGCCACGGCAATCAGAAGCCACGAGACATGCTTGCTGACCTTCCGGCCGATCTTCGCCATACCCCAGGACGCGCGATCGAGCCGCATGCGCGCATTCCGGTCTCCCTCCCAGAAGCGTTCCACAGCAACGAAAAGGTCGGTCCAGACCGTCTGCGGGCAGGCATACCCACACCAGGCGCGCCCCACGGTTGCGGCGGTGAGAAACAGCCCCATGGCGGCCAGGATCAGCAGGCCGGTGATGAAGAACACCTCCTGCGGCCATATTTCGATGAAGAAGAAGTAGAATCGCCGGGCCGGCAGATCGAGCAACACCGCCTGATCGGGTGCGTTGACACCACGGTCCCAGCGCAACCATGGCGTCACATAGTAGATCGTCAGGGTAATCGCCATGAGGATCCACTTGAACCGCCGGAAACTACCCCGCGCCCGCTTCGGATATATCTTCGAACGCTTCTTGTGGAGTGCGCGGCGGCCCTTCTTGTTGACCGGCTGGACGTCGACGGTTTCGACAGGTGGCGTGAGAGCCGCATCGGTCATGAGCTACTCTCCGCCTCCCAGGGCGTGCACATAGGTCGCCAGCTGCTTGCGGGTAACCTCGTCCAACTTGTCTTCCCACGCCGGCATGACGCCGTTCCGGGCCAACGACACAGTGCGCCGGATTTCGTCGCGAGAGCCGCCGTAGAGCCAGATCGCATCGGCCAGGTTCGGCGCACCGAGCTCTCGGTTGCCCTTGCCGCTTTCCTGATGGCACGAGGAGCATTGCTCGCGGAACACCGTCTGCCCGCGCGCTGCCGCATCCCGCTCATGAGACTGGTCGGAAATCTTCAATACATACTCGACCACGTTCGATACCTCTTCGCGGGTCAGCAATTCGTCCGCGAGGAACGCCGGCATCTGGTTGAACCGGGTGTCGGGATGATCGGACCGGATGCCGACACGGATCGTATCCAATATCTCGGCCGGCTTGCCGCCCCAGATCCAGGCATCGTCGTTCAGATTGGGAAAACCCGGTGCACCCGCACCACCCGCGCCGTGACACTGCGAGCAGTTCACGGAGAATGCGGATTTGCCGCCCGCGACTGCAAAGTCGAACAGATCAGGTATATCCCGGATTTCCTCCAGGCTTGATTGCTCGATCCGGTCCCGAAACGCGCTCTGATCTGCACGCGCCTCTTCGATGTCCGCGCGAACCGCCGCACGTTGCGAGTAGCCCAGGACACCCTTTGTGTAATCATTCACAAGCGGGATTGAGGGCATGGCGATCATAAACGCGATCCCCCAAGCGATGGTCACGTAGAACGTATAGAGCCACCAGCGCGGGATCGGAGAGTTGAGCTCCTTGATGCCGTCCCACTCATGGCCGGTGGTCTGCTGTCCCGTCACTTCATCAATTTCATGCTCGGTCACGGGATCAGTCCTCCTTCAACGGAATATTGGCGGCTTCGCGGAACTTCTCTGCGTTCCGCGGCCACAACACAAAAGCAAGTACGACAGCAAACAGGACGACGAAATAAATCAGGCCGCCTGTCTTGGCCAAGCCGGCGATGGTCTCGTAGGTCATCGCGCCCTCCTACCGGCTGTTCGCTGCGGCGTCGAAGCTGTCGAAATCGACTAGCGTGCCGAGCATCTGCATGTAGGCAATGAGCGCATCCAGTTCGGTCACCTTGCCAGGTTCGCCGTCGAACACCCTCGCCTGGGCCTTCGGGTACCGGGCCAGCAAAGCATCGACATCACCCTCATCCGGGTTCGCCTGCGCCTCGACATCAGCAACTGCATTCTCGATCATCTCATCCGTGTAGGGCACTCCCACAGTTCGGTTGGTCTCCAGATGTCCGGCCATATTTTCATAGTCCAGACGTTTGGTCGCGAGGAACGGATAGCCGGGCATGACGGACTCCGGCACGATCGAACGCGGGTCGATCATGTGGGTCACATGCCACTCGTCGGAGTAGCGTCCCCCGACGCGCGCCAGATCGGGCCCGGTGCGTTTTGATCCCCACTGGAACGGATGGTCGTACATCGATTCCGCCGCCAGGCTGTAGTGGCCATAGCGCTCAACCTCATCACGCAACGAACGTATCTGCTGGCTGTGACAGGCATAACAACCCTCGCGGATGTAGATATTCCGACCCGCGAGCTCGAGTGGCGAATAGGGCCGCACGCCGCGCACCTTCTCGACCGTAGTGTCGAGCCAATAGAGCGGCGCGATTTCCACCAGGCCTCCGATCGAAACGACGACGAGGATACCGATGACCAGGAAGATCGAGTTCTTCTCGAAAAAGGAATGCTTGAACATGTTCGTCTCCTAGGCCCGCGCCGCGGCCGTACCGGCCATGGGCGCTTCAGCTCGCACCTCACCCCGGATCGTTCGCCAGAGGTTGTAGATCATCACCAGCATCCCGATGACGAACAGGAGGCCGCCAACCGCGCGGATCACGTAGAACGGATGCATCGCCTCGACGGTCTCGATGAACGAGAACTCGAGGAAGCCGAGATTGTCATAGGCACGCCACATCAGGCCCTGGAGGATTCCCGACACCCACATCGCGGTGATGTAGAGGACGATCCCGATCGAAGAAACCCAGAAGTGAACGTTAACCAGCCGCAGCGAATACAGCCGCGCCTGGCCCCACAGCGGCGGCACGACGAAGTAGATCGCAGCGAAGCTGATATAGGCGACCCAGCCAAGCGCACCGGAATGCACATGACCGATGGTCCAGTCGGTGTAGTGGCTCAGCGCGTTCACCGTTCGAATGGCCATCAATGGCCCCTCGAAGGTGCTCATGCCGTAGAAGGCCAGGGACACCACCATGAACCGGATCAGCGGATCAGTGCGGATCTTGTCCCAGGCACCCGACAGGGTCATCAGGCCGTTCACCATGCCGCCCCATGACGGCATCCAGAGCATGACCGAGAACACCATTCCGAGCGTCTGCGCCCAGTCCGGCAACGCCGTGAAATGCAGGTGATGCGGTCCGGCCCAGATGTAGAGGAAGATCAGCGACCAGAAATGGATGATCGACAGCCGGTACGAGAAGATAGGCCGCCCCGCCTGCTTGGGCAGGAAGTAATACATAATTCCCAGGAAACCGGCCGTCAGGAAGAAACCCACGGCGTTATGAGCGTACCACCACTGGGTCAATGCGTCCTGTACCCCGGACCAGGCGATATAGCTCTTGGACCCCATCAGGCTGACCGGAACCGTCGCATTGTTCACCAGATGCACCATCGCCACGGTGACGATGAACGCGAGGAAAAACCAGTTCGCGACATAAATATGCGGTTCGCGGCGCTTCCAGATCGTCGCCAGGAAGACCAGCAGATAGGTCACCCAGACGATTGTCAGCCACAGATCCACATACCATTCGGGCTCCGCATACTCCTTGGATTGCGTGATCCCGAGCAAATAACCCGTGGCCGCTAGGACGATGAACAGCTGGTAACCCCAGAAAATGAACCAGGGTGCCAGATCACCGGCCAGTCGTGCGCGGCATGTACGCTGCACGACATAGAAGGACGACATGATCAGGACGTTGCCGCCGAAGGCGAAAATCACCGCCGAGGTGTGCAGCGGGCGTAAGCGACCGAAGTTCAGCCACGCTGTGTCGAAGTTGAGAACCGGAAAAGCCAGCTGCAGGGCGAGTGTCAAACCAACAAGGAATCCCACAAGTCCCCAGAAGACCGACGCGATCGCGCCAGCGCGAACAACGCTGTCGTTGTAGTCGATTGTGTCCGGGCCGCCGGCGAGGCTGACCTTGGGTTCGTATATCCTGTTGATCAGGAAGAACACGGCGAGAATTGCCGCGCCGGCAAAGAGCATCGCGTGTATGCGCATACCCTCGTCTGCCGCCCCTCCCGCAACGCCCAAACCCAGCATTGCCGCAACCCCGAGCCCAAAGAGTGCAAGTCCGTTCATTGTGTCGTCCCCAAATGCATACAGCGTCAAACCGGCCAACAGCCCGGCCTCCACACTGCTTGTTGCAGGCGTGAAGCCGCGCCGTTTTGACGTATGTCAATTGACCACCAAAGTTAGGTTAAATGCCGACCCGAGGCCGCCAATCCGATCAGCCGGGAATTCGTAACCTGCCTAATTGGCGGCTTCGAAGTTCTCGATGAAGTCGTCCGGAACCGCGGGGCCCCAAAGCGAGAATGCTCGCTCTTCGGGCCAATCGCGCACCTCCCAGTCATAGTCGGCCGGTATGTAGTCGATGTCGGAAAAGAACTCGATCAGCCCGTTCCACGGATCGCGCAGATAGTGAAAAAAGTTCGATCCGACGACATGGCGCCCGAAGCCCCAGTTGCTGCTGTGGCCCTTATCGATCATGCGTAACGCATTCAGATTGAGTTGATCGACGTTCGCCATCTCGAAGCTGGCATGGTGCAGCCCGGGGGCGTCTGATTTCGCGAGCGCAATGACGTGATGGTCGCTGCCACCTGCGAGATGCATGAACGCCACACCCGGCCCGATTCGGTCCGACACACGCATGCCAAGCAAGCGGGTGTAGAAGTCGATCTTCTTCTCCACATCGGTCGTGAACTGGAGCACATGGCCCAGACGGCGGGGATTGATCTCGACTTCGTCCCGGAAAACCGGCGCGGCGCGCGGGCCCGGGCGATCGAAATGTCCCGGCGTGTTCGTCGGCCATCCATCCTGCCCGGCAACCGCGTCAGGGCCACCGCGCGAAGGCGCTGCATCAGCGACCTTGATGTTGACGTAGATCCCGTCCGGATCCTTCACCCACAGCCCGTCATCCGGGCTCTCGCTGGGCGCGTCCATCAGGGTGCAACCATCCGCTTCGAGCCGGAGCTTGATCTCCGCGAGCCCCTCCTCGGTCGCTCCGAAGCAAACATGATGAAGTTTCTTGCGATCTCCCTGGATCAGGCGAATCTGGTCCTGGTCGCGTCCGACGCAGCGAACGGCACCCATGCCGTCGCGTTCAAATGTATCCAAACCCGCGTCTCCATAGAACGACACACCGGTCGCAATATCGGGCACGGTCAATCCTATGTGCTGAAGGTTTGTCACGGTCATGGCGGCCTCCCAATCCATACGGCGAAGTACGGGACAATGGCAGCGCGCCCAAGGCGATGGCATTGATCCAGGTCAACGCCACGTTCCAGCCGCTTCGATTCGTCTTTCCGGTCACACGCCGTGAATACTCGTGTAGATATTGGCTCCGATGAACCCTCTTACGCACAGACCAACCAGAGCCGCCCCATGAAAGCCGTCATCATCCCCGTCACCGCGTTCCAGCAGAACTGCTCGGTTCTGTGGTGTACCGAAACCAACAAGGCGGCCGTGGTCGATCCCGGCGGCGAGATCGAGCGGATCAATGCCGCGATCGAAGAGCAGAATGTCGAGGTCGAGAAGATCCTGCTGACCCATGGTCATATCGATCACGCGGGCGCCGCAGCCGATCTATCCGAACAGCTCGGGGTGCCCATCGAAGGGCCGCATATCGAGGACAAGTTCTGGATCGAACAGCTCGCCGAACAGGGGGCGCGCTTCGGCGTCGAGGCCGGCAGGCCCTTTACCCCTTCACGCTGGCTCGATCAGGACGACAGCGTGACCGTCGGGAACCTGACATTCGAGGTCCGCTTCTGCCCGGGGCACACCCCCGGTCACATCATCTTCTTCGAGCCGGTCTCGCGCATCGCCTTCGTCGGCGACGTCCTGTTCCAGGGTTCGATCGGACGCACGGACTTCCCGGGCGGCGACCATGACGCGTTGCTCAATTCGATCCGTGAACAGCTCTGGCCGCTGGGCGACGACGTGACGTTCGTGCCGGGCCACGGGTCCGCCTCGACCCTGGGCCATGAACGCGAAACCAATCCCTTCGTGCGCGAGACCTGAACCCGGCTAGCGATTCTGCGTGATCGGCTCCGTCCGCGGTGTGAAGAAGTTGGGCAACTCGCTCTCCTTCAGGCCCTCATACAGGCAGTGTTTTTTCGGATGCGCCTCATACTGCTCGTCCGGTGATGCATCGATACTCGGGGTTGTCGGGATGCAACCCTCGCAATAGGCCTTGAGGGTTCGCAGGGGCGGTTCGCCCTTGATCGATTCATAGAGCTCAACCGCGGCGTCGATCTTTTCCTTCTCTGCCTCGGCGACCAGCACAATCGAACCCTCCGAGCCCATGGCACCGCCGCCACCGACATGGGTGACATCCTCGATACCTAACAAAATCTGCAGCGCCTGCACCTCGGTGATGACCGTCCCGTTGGTCACCGGCATCATCCCGGTCCGCTGACCGGCGTGATAGTAGAACGTGTCCTGTCCCATATGGCGGGCCGCCTCGATCACCGACGGAATCAGTTTTTCCAGTCCGATCGGAATGATCAGGTGCCCACCACGCGCCGCCATAATCCCCATCGCGAACCCGATCGTGCCGCAGCCCGGATGGGCGCAGAACACACCGGCATTAAACTCGGTATCGACGGCGTTGCCGCCCTTGATGAACACGCTCGTGTCGTCGAAATTCTTGAGCATCTCGTCCATGCGCGGCGCCGGCGGCGTCAACGCGCCGTTCACCAGGTGAATGATCGGCGGCTTTTCCTCGGGCTGGGTCTGGCACAGCACATTGTTGATCACCTGGCCCGACAGGTAGAACTCCTTGTTGGGCACTTCGCCCATCACTTCTTCGGCGACGAACACGTTGGTGGAACCATGGGCGATGATCATCTCGCCGCTCTTGTGGGCGTTCTGCACGACCGGCATGGCGGCGACGGCCTTGCCGATAATCCGGCGGCCTTCCCAGGGGGTGAACACAAACGACGCGCGTACTTTGCTCATTTCGATTTCCTGCAGGCGATTGGTGCGGCCGACATTGGCCATTCGTTGCCACCATTAATATCACGAATTGATGGCGGTATTCCGCCCCCGACACTTCCCTCCCATTCCCCGAGCGCGTAACGTCGCTGTCTCATCACCACCGTAGACTTCGCGTCTTCATCACGGAGAATTTGCAATGAAAATCGGTCTTTGCGGCACCGGAAATATGGGTGCTGCCATGGGCGCATTGCTCATGGAAAAAAAGCACAAACTCACGGTCTGGAACCGGACGACGCGGCGTACGAAGCCGCTTGTCGATGCCGGCGCAGCCCGCGCAGAAACACCCGCAGACCTGTTCGAAGGCAACGACGTGGTGATCAGCATCACCATCGACGACAAGGCCGTAAAATCCATTTATGAGGGCCGCGGCGGCCTGCTGTCCGGCAACCTCAAGGGCAAGCTCGTGATCGAGATGAGCACGCTCATGCCCGAGACGACACGCCGGCTGGAGAAGCAGGTGAAGGCGGCCGGCGGCGCATTCGTCGAATGCCCGGTCGGCGGATCGACGGCACCCGCGCGTTCCGGAAACCTGATCGGCATGGCCGGCAGCACGCCCGCGGCGTTCAAGCGCGCCAAGCCGATTCTGGATCAGCTCTGCCGCCGGGTGGACCGGGTCGGTACGGTCGGTGCCGGTACCACGATGAAGCTTGCGATCAACCTGCCACTCCTGGCGTATTGGGAGGCACTCGGAGAGGCGCTCGCCCTGACTCAAACCGCAGGCATCAAACGCGAACTGGCTGCCGATATCCTGGCGGATTCGAGCGGCGCGGCGAAAGTTGCCCCGGCGCGCCTGCCCTGGATCATTGATGCGATCGGCGGAAAGTTCCCCAAGGTCGCGCCGTTCGAGATGACCGGCGGCGCCAAGGATGCAGCGCAGATGGTCGCCCTCGCGCGCGCCAACGGGTTCGACGTCCCCGTGATTGATGCCACGCGCAAGGCCTACAAGGAAGCAGCCACGGGCGCATGGGGTTCGCGAGATTTCGCGTTGCTATCGGCCTGGCGCGTCGCGCAGAGCAAGAAACGGAAGCCGGCAAAGAAGAAGGCCAAGTAGCGGCGTTGATTTATCCCCCCGGGGGCATATTTCACGGACGGACCCAGCCACAAATCAATCGACCCAGATCGAAACGAGACGGAACATGACCGCCCCCGCCGAGAACGTGATCGAACATGTGATCAAGCCGCGCACGCGTGATCTTGGCGGCTTCACCGTGGCGCGGGTGCTGCCCTACGCCAAGCGGCGCACGGTGGGTCCTTTCATCTTCTTCGACCGCATGGGCCCAGCGGAATTTCCGCCCGGCGAAGGGATCGATGTGCGCCCTCACCCCCATATCGGGCTGGCGACCGTCACCTATCTGTTCGACGGGGAGATCATGCATCGCGACGATCTCGGCTTCGAGCAACCCATCCGCCCGGGCGACGTGAACTGGATGACCGCGGGCCGGGGCATCGTGCATTCCGAACGCACCCGCGACGAAATTCGCGACACCGATACAACTATGTTCGGGATTCAGTCCTGGATCGCGCTGCCGAAGGACCAGGAAGAAAGCGACCCGGGTTTCTTCCACCACCCCGCCGCGACCTTGCCGGAAATTTCCCGCGATGGTGTAGAGATGCGGCTGATCGCCGGCACCGCCTATGGCGAAACCTCACCGGTCGTGACCGCATCGCCGATGTTCTATCTCGACGTCCGAATGGATGCGGGCGCCAGCCTCAAGGTGACCGACGAATATGCAGAACGTGCGGTCTACATCGTCGAGGGCAGCATCTCCATCAATGGCGAGACCCACAGTGAAAACGAAATGTTGGTCCTCGCCTCCGACACACACGTGACGGTCGAGGCCCGGGAGGCATCGCGGGTTATGCTGCTGGGTGGCGCGCCGATCGACGGCGAGCGTCACATCTGGTGGAACTTCGTATCGAGCTCGAAAGAACGCATCGAGCAAGCAAAGGCCGACTGGAAGGAAGGCCGGTTCGGCAAGATTGCGGGTGACGACGAATTCATCCCGCTGCCGGAGAAATAGACGCATGTCTGACATCCCCATCGTCATCACCATGGGCGACCCCGCCGGGGTCGGGCCGGAGGTCATCTGCAAGGCGCTTTCGGCGTTGCCGAAAACGGACCGGGCAGGCATCGCGGTGATCGGTTCGCGCGTGGTTCTGGAGCGCGCCGACGCGCTGTGCAAAACCGATCTAAGCTTCGGTGACAGCGGCGACAACGGCACTATTCAACTGATTGATATGCTCACTGAAGGGGTGGCCGATGCCCCGACCGCAACGGTCTCTGCTGCCGGCGGGAATGCCGCCTACACCTACATCGTTCGCGCCGCAGAGATGGCCCTGGCGGGCGACGCCGGGTGCATCGTCACCGCGCCCATCAACAAGGCTTCCCTGAATGCTGCGGGGCATCACTATGACGGCCACACGGGCCTGCTCAGTCATCTGGCCGGCGGCATCAAGCCGTTCATGCTGCTGTCGTCACCGACCCTGTCGACGATCCATGTCTCGGCCCACGTCTCCATGACGGATTCGATCCGCCGCTGCACGAAGGACAACGTCCTCGACGTCATCCGCGCCGGCAACGGCCATTTCAAACGGCTCGGGATCGCAAAGCCACGCATCGCCGTGGCCGGACTGAACCCCCATTGCGGTGAGGACGGGCTGTTCGGAGAGGAAGACGACCGGGAAGTCGCGCCCGCGGTCGCCGCAGCGCAGGCCGAGGGCATCGACGCGACGGGGCCACTCTCCGGCGACACGGTCTTCGCGCGGGCCAACCAGGGCGAGTTCGACCTGGTCGTCGCCCAGTATCACGATCAGGGCCATGCGACGGTGAAACTCATCGCCTTCGACACGGCGATCAACGTGACAGTTGGGTTGCCGTTCGACCGTTGCTCGGTCGATCACGGCACGGCGTTCGACATCGCCTGGACCGGCAAGGCCGACCACACCAACATGCTCGCCGCGATCGACTACGGTCGACGGCTGACGACATCACAAAGCTCAACTTAAACAGATCACCCCACGAAACGGTTCACCGCATAATCCTGTGCGGCAAACCCTGCGCAGAACGGGCCAACATGGACCGCGAGGCTCTCGACCCGTTCACGCGCCGCCGCACGTGCCGGTTCCTGACGCGCGACCGCCGCCTCGACATCGGCGCGCAGCTTGTCCATGTCGACCGTCAAAATGCGACCACCCTCGACGACCATGCGCCCATCGATCATCACCTCGCGGACGCCACCGCTGTTCTCGGCGAAGACGATCTGGTTCACCGGCGCGTTGAGGGGCAAATAGGTAATCGTTCCCAGATCAAGCATCACAATGTCAGCCTTGTAACCCGGCGCCAGACGGCCGATTTCGCCCTCCCAGCCGAGCGCACGGGCACCCGCCTCTGTCGCCATCTCCAGCGCCTGGGCGCTCTCCAGCCATTGTTCATAGTCGGGACCCTGAACCCGCGACAGGGTACAAGCGAGACGCGTCGCCTCGAACATGTTCAGCGAATCGGCGCAGGTGCAGGTGTCGGTCCCGATTGCGACATTGATGCCCGCCTCGCGCATGGCGACGGTAGCCGCCACACCCGAACCGAGCCGCAGATTGCTCATAGGATTGTGGGATACCGACACACCCCGGTCGGCCAGCAGGCGCATATCATCGCGAGTTAGCCAGATCGCATGCGCGGCGACGAGGTTGGGGCCGAGAACGCCCTGATCGTCGAGGAATGCCGCGAGGCTCTTGCCATAGAGCTTCTGGCTCGCCACGGCCTGTACCTTGGATTCCGCCAGATGGGTTTGAATGAGGGCGCCGTATTCACGGGCCAAGTCGCGGCACGCGTGCCAGAAAGCCTCGTCGCAGTGATGGGGAATGGTCGGCCCGAGCGCCAGCTTCACCCGCGCCGGGTCATGGGGCCAGTGATGCAGGGCATCCCGACAAATCTCGATCGATGTCGATCCGGGACCGGCCTGCAGACTGTCCGCGAGGGCCCGCATATCCTCGGGCAACACATCGTAGAGACCCGGGATGGCCTGCCACAGGCCCCGCGTGGACATCATGGGCGCAACAACAGCGCGCATGCCCACATCCATGTAGGCCTGGCCGGCGGCCTCGAGGCCCTCACGCGACGGTGCAGGTCCTTCTGCAAACATATCGAGGCAGGCCGTGCAGCCACCGAGCACAAGCTCGCAGGCCGTCAGCATCGCCGCGAGATACTTGTCTTCCTGAGTGAAACCGGCTCCTGTCCAGGGATGAGCATTGAGCAGGAGCTCAAGGGTCCACCGGTCGCCCATGCCTTTGGCGAGGCTCGAATTTCCGTGGGTGTGACCGTTCACGAGACCGGGCATGAGCATCCGGTCGGATGCATCGATCTCGACCGCCCCATCCGGCGCCGCCAGCCCGGCGGCGCCAATCGCGGAAATCGTATTACCCTCGACTAGAATGTCGGCGAATTCGGCCGTGCGCGCGGCGATATCAAGCAGCCGCCCACCCCGGATGATTTGGAAACCTTCGGACATGGTCGATGCGCTCCTGTTGAACACGACAAGGAACACATCATAGCGCGAAATCAGTCGTCGATGATGCCCGCCGGTCCCTTCTGGGCATCCGAAAGACCGCTCGGCATGCCGATGCGCTCGGGTAGATTGAAGCCACCCTGCATCTGCGCGACATAGGGGCCGACGCCGCCATGCTCGGGCACCAGGATTTCCTTCTGGTGATCGTCGGCAATCTTCCCGGCGAAGACGTCATTGATCCAGTCGGCCAGGAACCCATAGAAGTCGATGCCACCAAAATTCGGGCGGTTGCGCGGGCTGTGGAAGTCGTTCTCGATTACCCACAGCTCCTTGGGGGCCGGGACCTTTTCGTAGATCGGCAACACGGTCTCGAGCGGCGCCAACGGGTCATACTCACCGGTCACTTGCAGCGCCGGACAGGTCACATTGGCCGCGACATCGTCGAGCACCATCTTCGAGGCGAATTCATCGAACTCGTCCTCGTCATGGATGCCCGCCATGTACATGAACACCTGTTTGAAGCGCGGCGAGGCCTGCTCGAAGATCGCGGTCTTGGGGCCGTAGCATGCCGCCGCCGTGGCGACCGCCTTGACCCGCTTGTCCAGCGCCGCGAGACGCATGCCCCAGTAGGAGCCCATCGAGAAGCCCGAGACGCCGATCCGGTCGGGATCGACTTCCGGGCGCGTGCACAGATAATCGATCGCGGCGGAACCGGCGCGCTCGTAATTATCCAGCGTAACCCTGATTTTGCGGATGTTGCTCGTGCCCTGCCCCGGCCCGTCCAGATGCAGGCAATTCAGGCCACGATTGACGAACGGATGATTGAGCGCGTCGACGAAGGCTTCCTTGGTCATGTCCATGCCGGGGCAGAACACGACGGTCGGGGCCTTCTCGGCACCGGGCACCAGGTGCAGCACGGCCTGGATGTAATTTCCCTCGAACGGAATCTCGACCCGCTCGATCGGGTGGGACGCATGCTCCATCACCTTGTCGAAACATTTGAGCAGCATGTCGTGCAGGTAGATCTTTTCGGGATTGTCGTCCTCGAAGATCGTGTGCTGGGCCTCGCGATAATGCTCACTCGCGACCCAGTAAAGTTCGGCAGCAGTCTGTGTGTGGCCGGCCTTCTCCGCCTCCTCGGCGATTGCCACAACGTGGCGGGCATGCTTGTCCACGACCCTGTGAATCTGCGCGTAGGACTTTACCTCCGGCGGAATAACCCGGTTGTCATAGGCAAAATTCTGGACCCGGCCCGTGGTCTTGATGACCCAGTCCAGCATCCACTGCTGATTGTCACGACGGCGTTCGGTCTTTTTCGACATTTTATTCCCCCCATTTTCTCCACCGGCGGCTCTTGTGCGGCGAATTCCTACATGCCTCTATACAACGGCAATGCTGGTCTGCACAGGCATTCGCGTGCCACCCAATTACCGACTTTCCCGACCGGTTTCCTCACGAAATGCCCGCTTCCCGCAACATCAAACTGGTCTTCATTCTGGCCCTGGTCTCCGGGCTCGGGCCGATCACGATTCATGTGATCCTGCCGGTTTTGCCGGAAATCCAGCGGGTGTTCGCCGCCAGCAGCGCCGTCACCCAGCTCACCCTCACGCTCGGGGTCGTCGCCATGGCGATTTCGACCATCGGCTATGGGCCGGCGGCAGACACGTTCGGCCGCAAGCCGGTGTTGGTGTTCGGTCTGGTGCTGTTCATCATCGGCAGTGCCATCTGCATATGGTCGCCGAGCATCGAAGTGCTGATCCTCGGACGCATCGTGCAGGCTATCGGCGGGGCCGCAGGCATGGTGGTCGCCCGCGCCACCATTCGCGACATGTTCAGCCGCGAGGATTCCGCCCGCATGATCGGCCAGGTCATGTCGGTCGTGGTCATTTCACCGATCCTCTCCCCGGTCATCGGCGGCTTCATCGTCCAGTTCGCCGGCTGGCAGTATGTCTTCATCCTGACGACGGTCATGGGCGCAATCACCCTGATCTTCGCACTCCCGAATATTCGCGAAACCCGCGTCGCAAATGCCCAGACCAGCTCGCTCGCGCAGACCTTTCGTGCCTTCCCCGCCCTGCTCCGCACACCGTCCTTCATCGGCTACGCCGGGTATGCAGGCTGCGGGATGGGAATGTTCATGGTGGTCGCAGGCGGCGTGCCCTTCCTGATGGCGGACCTGTTCGGCCGTTCGCCATCGGCCTTCGGCCTCTTCTTCATGTTCATGAGTGCGAGCTTTCTGGTCGGCACCCTGATCAGCTCGCGGGTCACCGTCCGGATCGGACTCGACAGGATGGTGCGCATCGGCAGCACCGGCGCCATGGTCTTCTCGCTGTTTATCCCGGCACTCTTCCTCGCGGGATTGGAATCGCCATGGGCCATTTTCGTTCCCGCATTTTTCGTGGGGCTCTTCCATGGGCTGGCGATGCCGAACGCACAGGCCGGCGCGGTGAGCGTCAATCCGCAGGTCGCCGGATCCGCGTCGGGTCTCACCATGTTCCTGCAGATGTCCATCGGCGCCGCGTTCGGCCAGGCAGCCGGAATGCTGCCCCATGATTCTGCGCTGCCGATCGCGATCCTGATCGGAATAGCTGGGGTCGGTGGGTTCCTCGCGTACAATGGAACCATGTTTCTCTCACGCACGAGCCAGTCGACATGAAAAACCGTATCGCCGCATTCGCAGCCTGTTTCCTTGCGATCCTCCTTGTATCCCCGTCACTCGCGCAGGTACCGCCGGGGCAAGGCGAGATCGAGGCCTATGACGGGCTGTTCCGCGCCGCGGCAGACGGTGATCTCGACGCGATCGAGCGCCTCACTGCCGAAGGCGCGAAGCTGAACGCGCGCGACGGCCGCAAGCGCACGCCGCTGATGGTGGCCGCGCACCTCAACCAGTACGCCGCCGCCCGGGCGTTGATTGCCGCCGGGGCGAACGTCGACGCGTTCGATGCCGACCGGTATGACGTCATTACGATCGCAGCCGTCGCCGACGACCCCGAAATGCTGCGCATCGCGATTGCCGGCGGCGCCAACACCAGTCTTGTGACCAGCGTCTATGATGGCACCGCTCTGATTGCCGCAGCCCATTTGGGCCATGACGAAGTCGTACGCACCCTGATCGAACACGACGCACCGCTGGACCACATCAACAATCTCGACTGGACGGCGCTGATCGAGGCGATTGTCCTCGGCGACGGCGGCCCACGCCATGTCGCGACTGTTAAGGCATTGGTCGATGCCGGCGCGAATGTGGACATCGCCGACGGGCGCGGTGTCCGCCCGCTCAGCCTCGCTCGGCAGCGCGGCTATACCGAGATCATCGACATCCTGGAGGCGGCGGGCGCGAAACCCTGATGCTGTCGCCGGCTTTCACACTCAGAAGGACCAGAACATGACCAACGAACTCGAAGACCGGCTTGCCATCCGGGCCCTCGTCGAAAACTGGGTCGTGTGGCGCGACGCCGGGATGTGGGATCGGTTCCGCTCGGTCTGGCACGATGACGGGGTCATGCAGGCGACCTGGACGCAAGGCACGGCAGACGAGTTCATCGCCATGAGCCGGGCCGGGTTCGAGAAAGGTGTGAATGTCCATCACTTCCTTGGCGGCAACTCGATCGACGTCGCCGGTGATCGCGCCATTTCGATGACCAAGATGACCATCGCGCAACGTGCAGAGGTGCATGACGTGCTGGTCGATGTCGTCTGCACCGGCCGCTTCTACGACTTCTTTGAAAAACGAGATGGGCGCTGGGGCCTCGTCCTGCGTCAGCCGATTTACGAGAAAGACCGACTGGACCCCGTCGACCCGGCTGCGCGCCTGGAGCTCGACCAAGCGGTTCTCGACTCCTACCCCGCCGGTTATCGCCATCTCGCCTATCTTCAGTCGCGCAACGGCATGGATGTGAAGCGTGACATGCCCGGTGTGCGCGGCCCGGAGGTCGAGGCGCTGTATGCGCGCGGACAAGCCTGGCTCGACGGCACGGACTCGCCGTTTTGATCGACACCTATTAGTCTGTCGACGTTTTCTGGGAGGAACATGAATATGCAGTTCGGTATTGGCCAATCGGTCCGTCGCAAAGAAGATCCGAAATTCCTGACGGGGCGCGGGCGCTATGTCTCCGACATCGTGCTGCACCGCCAGAGCTACGCCGTCTTTGTCTATTCACCCCATGCCCATGCGGGCATCAAATCCATCGAGACTGCCGAGGCCGAGGCCGCACCCGGCGTCATCGCAGTCCTGACGGGCGCCGACTACACCGGCGACGGCATGGGCGCCACGGGCGGCGTCATGCCCGAGGACATGGGTGGGCCTCCCGGACACCGGACCATGCATATGCCGCTGGCGGTCGACCGCGTGCGGTTCGTGGGTGAGCGCGTGGCCGTGGTGATCGCGGAAACCGAGGATCAGGCCCGAGACGCGACCGATCTCATTTCCATCGACTATGCCGAGTTGCCCGCCGTCGTCATGGCCACCGATGCGGTCAAGGATGGCGCACCTCTCGTCCATGACGAGGCAGAAAATAACGTCAGCTTCACGCTGCGCCTCGGCAACGGAGACGAGACCGACGCGGCAATCAAAGGCGCCCACCATGTGACGCGCATCAAGCTCCACAACAACCGCCTCGACGCGATGACCATGGAGCCGCGCGGTTGCCTGGGAGATTTCGACAGCAGCACGGGCCGCCTCACCTTCTACACCAGCACCCAGAATGTGCACGGCATCCGCCAGGGCCTCGCCGCCCAGAACCTGAAGGTGCCCGAAAGCATGATCCGCGTTGTCGCCAAGGATGTCGGCGGCGGGTTCGGCATGAAAGGTCATGTCTATCCCGAAGAAGCGATCGTCGCGTGGGCCTGCAAGCGCATCGAACGCCCGGTCAAATGGGTCGCCACACGCAGCGAATCGATGATGGGCGACGATCATGGGCGCGATCAGACTGTCGATGCAGAACTGGCGCTCGACGCGGACGGCAAGTTCATCGCCCTGCGCTGGAATGCCCTGCACAATGTCGGGGCCTATATCGAGGGTGCAGGCGCGATCCCCGTTCTCTTCGCCGTCAAGCTGGGGCCGACCGTCTACAACATTCCCAACGTGGACGTGATCAACAAGGCGGTCTTCTCCAACACATCTCCGACGGTTCCCTATCGCGGCGCCGGGCGACCGGAGGCGGTCTACATCATGGAACGACTGGTCGACGCTGCGGCGCGTGAAACCGGGATCGACCGCGCCGAGCTGCGCCGGATCAACTTCATCACGCCCGAGGAAATGCCCCACTCGACGCTCACGGGCTGGACCTATGACACCGGCGACTATGCGACGGCGCTGGACAAGGCGCAGGGCATCGCGGACTGGAATGGATACGACGCCCGCAAGGCCGAGACAGAGGCCAAGGGCCTCAAGCGTGGGCTGGGCCTCGTCTACTACGTGGACAACACCGGCATCTTCAACGAACGGATGGAAATCCGCTTCGACCCGAGCGGCACGGTCACAGTCGTGTCGGGCGTGCTGTCCCACGGCCAGGGTCATGAGACATCGTTCGCCCAGATGGTCGCGGAATGGCTGAATGTTCCGTTCGAGGATGTACGGCTGGCCCAGGCAGACACCGATGAGGTCGCCATCGGGCGCGGCACCTATGCATCACGCTCAATGATGGTTGGCGGTAGCGCCTTGCGCGCCGCTGCAGATGAGGTGATCGAGCGGGGCAAAAAGTTCGCCGCCCATTTCATGGAGTCCGATGTCGCCGACATCGAATTCACCGAAGGCAAGTTCATCATTGCCGGCACCGACAAGGAGATGCCCCTCAAGCAGGTGGCGCAGATGTCATTCATGCCGGTCCATGTCCCCAGCGAGTTGGGTGTTGGGCTGCAGGGCGTCGGCGCGTTTGCCGCCGAAGTTCCGAGCTTCCCGAACGGGTGTCACATCGCCGAGGTTGAGATCGACCCCGACACGGGCGCCGTCCGCATCGACCGCTATACGGTCGTCGACGATATCGGGACGGTCATCAATCCGCTGCTCGCCCAGGCCCAGATCCATGGCGGCGTCGTGCAGGGTGTCGGACAGGCCCTGTTGGAAGATGTCGCCTACGACCCGGAGACCGGGCAGCTGATTGCGGGTTCACTGATGGACTACGGCGTGCCCCGCGCGGACCTGATGCCCGAGATCAACGTCGATTTCAGTCCGGTGTTCAGCAAATCGAACCCGATCGGTGCCAAGGGCGTCGGCGAAGGCGGCACGGTCGCCGGCACACCGGTGATCGTCAACGCGATCCTCGATGCGCTGGCCGAGTATGACATTCGGGAGATCGATACCCCGGTGACCCCGCAGCGGGTCTGGCTGGCGATCCAAAGCGCGTCGGCCTAGCCGCGTCGCGCAGCATTGATGCGCTGGCGACACAATATCCGTGCTCAGCGCTGGCAAAGGGTATTGCACGCCTTTGCATGCTCCCCCTGTAAGCCGTACCCACCCTGGGCTCTGGGCTCACGCCATAGTGAACGGACCATGGGCTCGAATCACGGCCAATTGCCCTGATTGAGCCATGAAAAGGTTGATATTGGCCACCAACCTCCGGATAGTACGGGAATAACAAACGTCTTATATAAAACTAAGCTCACTAGGGAGGGTACCTTGTTCAAATCATTGAAATATCTTGCAATTGCAGCTGCGGCGTTGCCGTTTGTTGCGACTGCCAATACGGCGAGTGCACAGGATCTCGTCGTCGCCGCCGCCGGCAATCCCGGCGGCCTTGCTGTTTTCGTGGCCCAGGAAAAGGGTTTCTTTGCGAAGAACGGCGTCGACGTGAAGGTCGAGATTCGCAACACCGGCTCCGAGCTCTCCAAGGGCCTGCGCGCGGGCGATTTTGACTTCGCACCGGCCGCTTTCACCAACCTGGGTGCCGCTCTCGAGCGTGGCCTGGATGTTCGCGGTATTGTCGGCTATGTCGGCGCGGCATTCGAGAAATCCACCTCTGACGAAGTTGTGGCCCTCATCGCGGGTCCCAAATCCGGCATTAACTCGGTTGCTGACCTTAAAGGCAAAAAGGTCGGCGTGACGTTCGGTTCGACCGGCGACGTGTGGCTGCTTCAGGCTCTGAAGCAAGCTGGCCTGAGCTCCAACGACGTCGATCGCGTCAACACCCGCCCGCCAGGCCTCGTGTCCGTACTCGACACCGGTGGCGTGGATGCGATTGTTGGCTGGGAGCCGTTCAATTTCCGCGCCCTGAAGAAGGTTGCCGGATCCAAGGAAATCAAGCGTGGCGGTGACCTCGTTTGCTTCTGTGCCTATCTGCACGGCAACCCGGAAAGTGTCTACAAGGACGAAGCGGCAACGCAGAAGCTCGTGGACGCGATGGCCCAAGCGGCTGCGTATGTGCGGGATCCCGCCAACAAGCAGGAAGTTGCCGAAATCGGTACTCGTTTCGTCAACATGACGAAGGAAGAGGTCCTCGCCGGTCTCGATTTCTGGGTCTACGACCCGCGGATCGGTCCGAACACGAGCACCGCTTTTGAGAACGCCAACGCGCTTCTCCTCGAGCAGAAGAAGATGAAGAAGCCTTTCGCGGCTGCCGACTATCTGGATTCCAAGTTCATCCAGTCGACGATGAAGCGGCACCCGGAGTGGTTCGCCGATCTTGGTGGCGCAAGCTAAGCCACTCGGATTGTTGGAAACACATCAATTTTGATGACATGACGGGCGCGGAACTGGTTCCGCGCCCGTCAAACCTTCAGGAATATCATGGCGACCGAAGCAAAACTTATCGTTCAGGGGCTCGCACACCACTACCCCGACGAATACACCGGCGAATCCGTTCACGCGCTGCAAGACATCAACCTGCAGATCCATGAGAACGAGTTTGTCGCGATCGTTGGCCCCAGCGGCTGCGGAAAAACGACATTCCTCAACATCATCGCCGGCCTCCTTCCCTATCGCGAAGGGCGCGCCATGGTCGATGGTGTCGAGATCCGCGGTCCGGGCCCGGACCGGGGCGTTGTGTTCCAGGAACATGCGATCCTGCCCTGGCGGACCGTAAACCGAAATATTGGCCATGGCCTCGAGTTGCGCCGTGTGCCGAAGCAAGAGCGCGAACGGCGCGTGCAGGAATATGTGGATCTGGTCGGCCTGTCCGGCTTCGAGGACCGCTACCCCCACGAACTGTCCGGCGGCATGAAGCAACGTGTCGCTGTGGCGCGTACGCTCTGCGCAGATCCCGTCATCATGCTCATGGACGAACCATTTGCGGCCGTTGACGCACAGACCCGGATCACGCTCCAGGACGAGCTCAACCGGGTCGTGATGGCGACCAAGAAAACCATCCTGTTCATTACCCATTCGGTCGAGGAAGCTGCGTTCCTTGGGGATCGCTGCATCGTCTTCTCCCGGCGCCCGGGAAAAGTCAAAGCCGAGATCAAGATCGACATTCCGCGCGAGGAACGGCTGTGGAAGGACATGGTGAACAACACCCGCTTCACAGAGGCCCGCGACGAAATCCTGCGCCTCGTGCGCTCGGAGGTCACCAACGATGACGACGGTTGATACCGCGCCGATCCGGCGCAAATCATTCAAGAAAATGATCACCGACAGCCGGGCGATTCAGTTGGTCATCCTGCTCATCGGCGTTCTGATCCTCTGGGCGATCATTTCTGCGGTCATCGAGCGCCCGGACCGGTATCTCCCCTCGCCCCTGACGACGCTCTTCTCGTCGGTCGACCTGCTGCAAAAGGGCGTGTTGACCAGTTTCTATGCCGACACGCTGACCCGGCTGGTGATCGGCAGTATTTTGGGAATCGGTCTCGGCATTCCGTTCGGGCTGTTGCTCGGCCTGAACCGCAACATCGCGGACATGTTCTACCCGCTGATGAACTTCTTCCAGTCCGTCTCCGGCATCGCCATTTTTCCGGTGATCGTCATCTGGTTCGGGAACAGCAACACGACCGTGATGATCGTGATCCTGTACACAGCCTTCTTCCCGATTGCCTTCAACGTCCTGTCCGGCGTCCGGTCGGTACCGATGCGCTACATCAGCGCGGCGCGTACGCTCGGGGCGACGCGGTTCCAGATTGTGAAGGACGTGCTCTTGCCGGGTGCCATGCCTTCGGTCGCCATCGGCTCGCGCCTGTCCATCGGCTTTGCCTGGCGCGCGGTAATTGCCGGCGAAATGCTCGCGGGGCAAGCGGGCCTCGGCAACATGATCTTTGCGGGTCAGGAACTCGACAACACCGCACAGATCATTCTCGGCATGATGCTCATCGGACTGACCTGGATCATGCTGGACCACTATCTGCTGCGTCCGCTTGAATCCGACACCATCGAACGCTGGGGGCTCGTACAACGATGACCGCCATTAACGAATTTTCAGTTGCCGTTCAGCGCAGGTTTGGCCGTCAACGCCTGCGTAAATTCGGCCTCGGCCTCATTCCATTTATTGTCCTGATCACCCTCTGGCACATGAATTCGATCTTCGTCTGGTTCGAGCCGGTCGAAATTCCGCCGATTGCCGATGTCTGGGGTGCCATCTTCTGGCTGCAAAGCGACTGCCCTGGGATTCTTGCCGCGATTGAAGGCCACAATGGCTGCCAGTTGACCAACAACATCTCCTCGTCGATCGCCCGCGTGATCCTGGCGATGGTCGTGGGTGTTCCGCTGGGGGTCGCATTCGGCATCATGGCCGGCATGAACCGCGTTGTTTCAGCCTATCTTGAGCCGATCGGCGTGTTCATGAACTCGGTATCCGGTATCGCCTGGATCCCGTTGGCCATTGTCTGGTTCGGCGTCGGCTGGGAAACCACCCTCTTCATCATGCTGAACACGATCTTCTGGTTGCTGTTCTTCAATACGATGATGGGCGTACGGGCCGTCCCCAAGGTTCTGATCCAGGGCGTTCAAACGCTGGGTGGCTCGCGGCTCGACGTGATCCTGCATGTCTATCTGCCGGGTGCGATGACCTCGATTATCACCGGCCTGCGCATGTCCATGGGCTTTGGCTGGCGCGCATTGATTGCAGCCGAAATGATCGGTGGCGATAGTGGGCTCGGCTTCATGATTTTCGTATCCTCCGCAGAGTTCAAGACCGAGGAAGTCTTCCTTGGCGTGATCCTGATCTCCCTTATTTTCCTCGCTACCGACCGATGGATTCTCGTCCCACTTGAGAAGTGGACCATCGAGCGCTGGGGCCTGGTCTGGAAGCCGACTTGATATGACTTCACAAGAAATGGATGAAGTCCGCCCGGTCCGCCGGCGACGGGCTTGGTACAAGCGCCGGGATATCCTGTTCATTGCGTTCGTAGCGGCTATCTGGCTTGGCTGGGGAGGCTACGGCCTCGTGACCGGCCCGGGACGCATCACAGATGCGTTGGAAACCGCCCTCGACGCGAACCCAAAGACAGTCAACCTGCTCGTCACGGCCAAATTCAGGCCCGAACGCTTCCACTCGAACGTCTACAATATTTATGGCGTGCAGCGTGGAACGGAAGGGCAGGTCACGAAACTGTTCCGGGTTCGTCCGTCAGGCGTCCGGTGGCTCTCTCATCAGTACTGGATCGAGCAAATCGACGTCATCCCGGCCGAGTAGTCGCAAAACTGCGATTTCCTTGCCAGTTGGCCTCATGAGGCCCTAAAACCCGGCTCGCACTATTTTTCCGAAGAGCCAGCGGCCCCATACCCATGAACGATGCCAGCACGTCCGACGCGTCCCAGCATTTCGACCGGCGCTATATCCTGAAGCTGTCCTGCCCCGACCAGCGTGGCATCGTCGCAGCTGTGGCGAGTTTCCTTGCCGAGCAGGATTGCAACATCTTGGAATCCGCGCAGTTCGATGACGAAATGTCGGGTCAGTTCTTCATGCGCACCGTATTCGGCGCGGGTGCCGCGACGCCGACTATCGAAAACATCTCGGCCGCGTTCGGCCCCATCGCGTCTCGTTTTGCGATGGAGTGCTCGATCCATGATCTTCAGGTAAAACCGAAGGCGCTCATACTGGTCTCAAAGCCAGGACATTGCCTGAACGATCTTCTGTACCGCACCAGCTCGGGTTCCCTTGGGCTGGATGTCGTCGGCATCGTGTCCAACCACCCCGATCAGCAGCCCCTCGCCGAATTTTACAACCTCGACTACCACCACCTGCCCGTCACACCCGAGACCAAAGCGGATCAGGAAACCAAGATACGCGCGTTGATCGATGGGACCGGCGCCGATCTGATCGTGCTTGCACGGTACATGCAGATTCTGACGCCGGAGATGTGTGCATTCCTGAGCGGCCGGTGCATCAACATCCACCATTCGTTCCTGCCAGGTTTCAAGGGCGCCAAGCCCTACCACCAGGCGCATGCGCGCGGGGTGAAGCTTATTGGCGCCACGGCCCACTATGTGACCCCCGACCTGGACGAAGGCCCGATCATCGAACAGGAAACCAGCCGGGTGAGCCACGCCCATACGCCCGAGGACATGGAACGGATCGGCCGTGATCTGGAAAGCGTGGTTCTCGCCCGCGCCGTGCGATATCACATCGAGCAACGGGTATTGCTGCGGGGCGACCGGACAGTCGTCTTCGCCTAACGTTCCCGGAAGGCCTCGGACCTGGTCTTCAGTACCGGCTGAATCAGATAGTCCAGCACCCGTTTCTCGCCCGTGTGGATATCGATCGTCGCCTGCATCCCGGGAATAATCGGCAGGGAGCCATCCGCCCCCAGCGCGCTATCCGTTGTCTCGACGACAACACGGAAATAATGCTGGCCGCTGCGGTCTGTATCGGCGTCTGCGGCGATGCTCACCACCCGCCCCTCCAATCCGCCATAGCGAACAAAGTCATATGTGCTGACTTTCGCAACCGCCCGTTGCCCGACCTCAACATGGCCGATATCACGCGGATCGACACGTGCCTCGATCAAAAGACGCTCGCGCGACGGGACGATCTGCATGATTGAATCCCCTGGCCCCACAACGCCGCCGATCGTGTGGTAAGCGAGATTCTGGACAACCCCCTCAATCGGACTCGATATCACGGCACGCGACCGTTGCTCCGTCGCCTTGACGAGACGTTCCTGCTCACGCGCAATTTCCAATTCGACCAGTGTGATCTGTTCCGAGATTGCGCGACGGAATTCGAGGGAGATTTCGCGCGCGCCCTCTTCGGCCTCTGCCAACGCCGATTTTGCCCGTGGCAGGTTGGACCGCAGGCTATCGATTTCCCCCTTTAAAACCTCCAGTTCCCGTTCCCGCTCGAGATGTTCCATGCGCGGCGTCAGCTCTTCCTCCAGAAGCGAGAGGGACAGGCGAAAGCGTTCTTCAACAAGCGGCAAGCTCGCGGCAAAGGCCCGGCGGCGAGCCTCGAGCTCGGCGACCTCCAGACCGCGTTGATCCACACGCCCACCCGCCGAAGCCAAACGGCTTTCCAACTGGGCCCGTGTCAGGGACAAGGCTTCGTTTTCCGCGAGTACAAGCTGGGGATGCCGCTCGGCAGAGTCTGACGGATACGACGGTTCTGTCTCCGTTGCCAACGCCGCCAGCCGGGCCCGTTTCAGAACCAGCCCGTCGATCCGCACCTGAAGTTCTTCTCGATTGGTGCCGCCACTCGCGAGATCCAGTTCGACCAGCGGCTGTCCCGCCTTCACCAAAGCGCTGTCCTCGACGAATAGCGCCTTGATGATGCCTCCCTCCAGATGCTGGATGAGACGCACCTGCCCTTGGGGCACCACTTCACCTTCTGCGATTGAAACTTCATCGAGCGAGG